>FLNX01004313.1_pt1 | contig 67017 bp, 49 predicted proteins | sample 1140341 | NCBI WGS metagenome assembly FLNX01 (sample SAMEA3878208, study PRJEB12797) | bioreactor metagenome | biome: Moose rumen | place: Sweden | collected 2011-10
CTCAGGCACTTTCCGATCCGATGACGGAGCAGACGCGTTCCTTGAGATACTATCGATCGTTGAAACGACCAAAAAACACAATTTGCCCATTTATGATGCCATCCGTGCCCTGTTCTGAGCGCGGACAAGACTCACATACCTATCGCTGAATAGTTACGTGGACCAGTTATAGTGTTGAAAATAGTTAAAAAATTCAATGTTTTTAAGAAATAATGTTGCGTTTTTGTTGTTTTTAGAATAATTTTGCAAATGGTTTTAGCGCCGTTGCGTTAGGCAATGGCGCTTTCTATCAACATTAACAATCTGAAGCAAAAATTAATAACTTAATAACCAGTTGTTTATGAGAAGAATCTTATTATGTTTCGCAGTGCTTTTCGCTGCAATTCAAGTGCTGGCTGCTCCCGTTGACGTTAGGACGGCTCAAGCCCAAGCTCAGAATTTTGTAAACCAGCAGATGTACAGCGGTCAGTTGAGAGCACCTCTCGCTGGCCAAATGAAGTTGGCTCATGCCGAGATGAACTCCAAGATGCTCGACCGAGCAGTCTATTACATCTTTAATTCATCCAATGGTTATGTAATCGTTTCTGGAGATGACCGTGCCGAGGTGATTTTGGGTTATGGTGATGCTCCTCTTGACATCAACACGATTCCTTGCAACATGAAGGCTTGGTTGGCCACCTACAAGGAGCAGATTGAGTACCTCCAGGCTCATGAGGGCATGCAGGTGGAGACGCCCTCGATGATGGCCCCATCGCTCAGGACTGCAAGTGTTGCTCCCCTGTTGACCGCACTCTGGGATCAGGAAGCACCTTATTGGAACATGTGTAAGATCAATAACTACCAGTGCTTGACGGGTTGCCCTGCGACCTCGGCTGCAATGGTTTATCACTTTTGGAAGTATCCCGACTTTGAGACTCCCGAGGTGCCTGGCTATCGCTGCAACCTGAGCACCGGCTACTATTCGAGTTCCTATGTCAATGTTGCCGCTCTGCCCCCCGTCACCTTTGACTGGGAAAACATGCTTGACAGCTACTCAAGCGGTTATAACACTGCACAGGCCAATGCCGTCGCAACGCTGATGCGCTATGTCGGCCAGGCCGAGCGCATGGAGTATGGTACAAGCGCAGCTGGCGGCAGTGGTGTGAGCGTTGACAGCGTTAGCCTGATTGCCGATGCGTTCAAGTTCTTCGGCTATGACGAGGAGACCGTGCGTGTTGTCAAGAAGACCAGCGCCTATAGTGGCGGCACTACCCTCTACACCGATGCTGAGTGGGCTGCAATTATCCAAGAGGAATTGTCCGAGGGTCGTCCCATCGTCTTCTGCGCTGTAGCAGGTGGATTCTTTGGCGGTGGCCATGCCTTCAATGTTGACGGTTATGATGCCAGCACCAACAAGTACCACATCAACTTCGGCTGGAGTGGCGCATCAAACAACTATTATGCGCTCAATTCTTTCACTGGCCAGGGTTCGACCTTCAACCAGTATCAGCAGATGGTGATTGGCATTCAGCCTCCCCTCAAGACTCCGCGACTCAAGGCCGACAAGAGCGAGCTGTCGATGGAATGCTTCAAGAACAATACCGCTACCTCTATGTTCAACCTGACTGGCCGCAACATGGAGAGCAACGTGACCCTGACACTCAACGACGAGAATGGCGTGTTCAGCATCGATAAAAACTCGATTACTCCCGACGAGGAGGGTAGGGTGTCACAGGCAATCAATGTGACCTATGCCCCCAAGACCGAGGGCGAGTACACTGCAACAATCACCGTCAGCACCGCAGGTGTTGAGGACTTTGTAATCACGCTTCATGGAACTTCGGTATATGAGTTGTATCGTCCCTATATGGTGCCCGTTGACGAGTCGAGCGTTACTTCGACCTCGTTCCGTGCCGACTGGACTGATAACACTCCTGCCGAGAATGTGCTGAGCTACACGCTCGAGGTGCAGACCAAGCCTGATGTGTACTTGCTCAGCGAGGGCGATTGGAGTGACGTGCCTAAAGATGATACCAACCATGCCTCGGATGCTGCCAACTATCTGCCCGAAGACTGGACCTTCAATGGTACCCAGCTCTATCTGGATGGAGGTTACCTGTCGCCCGGCCGCAACAGTGTCTTCACGGTCAATTGTGACCTGACGGGTTACAACAAGGTGAGCTTCATTGTCAAGGCTATGGCTTATCCCAAGGGTGCCGCCACAACGCTGACTTTAGCCACCGATGTCGACAGCAAGACATTGACTCTTGCCAAGGAACTTGATACCTATCTGGTAGTTCTTGAGGTGGGCGATCGTCCTATTGTCAAGATAACGACTGGTTACTATCCTGAGATTCAAAGCATCAAGATTTACGGCGGTGAAATTACCGATGCTTCGCCCTTCGAGCTCAAGGCTGCCAGCGAGACTGGAGATGCCAACTACCGCCTGATAGAGGGTATTACCCCCGACAAGTTCTATACCGTGACTGGTCTGACTCCGGGAACTTCTTATCTCTATCGCGTGAGATCTCTCTATGTCAACGGCACCGAGAGCCTTTGGAGCCCGAGCAAGGAGGTTATCCTCCTGGCCGGCACTGACATCCCTGGTGATGTGAATGGCGATGGTGTGCTTAATGTGGCTGATGTAACTTATCTGATCAATGTCGTTCTGAACGGCGCAGGGGATGTTGACACTGCCCGCATGGACATCGTGCTTGATGGTGAAATCAATGTGAGCGATGTCACAGCATTGATTTCCATGGTCTTGGGAGAATAAGTTTTTATTCTGCAATAACAGAGATTTAATGATCAGGAGCCGGCCTCGCAGCCGGCTCCTCGTGTTTGGTAATTGTTGTTAATTATCGGCTTGGATATGTAACTTTTGCCCTTTTTCAACGTCTAATGAAAAAAAGCAGAAAATTTCTTGAGTTTTTAAGAAATATGATATACCTTTGCAGATTGAAATAGAACGAAACGCGAAATGAAGCGAGTGCTCTACATAGTAGTAAGTCTGTTGGCGATGGGTGGCATGCATGCCATCCCAGTGCCCGACAACTTCCTGCCCCAGCGGGTCGAGACGGCAACGACCGGTCCCGCGGCACATGGGGCCGAGGGGCGCATCGTTTTCAGCGCTGGCAACAGTGACGCCACGTTCAATGTCTATTCCATCACAGGCCAACTTATCAAAGTGGTGCGCGTGAATGCCGAGCAGCGGCTTGCGGTAGATTTCCCCAAGGGTTTCTATATCGTTAAGTGTGGCAATCAGTGGTCCCGCAAGGTAGTGGTGCGCTGATGGTTGTTGCGTGTAGCGATCTTGTGAATGAATTTGAAATGAATATGAGGCAATGGGCGTGGCTGGAAGTCGCGTCCGTTATTGTTTTGAAAGGGGTAGAGAAAAACCATGGTTCTTGCCGAACTGTTCCCATATGCCAACTTGGTCTATGACATCCTCACGGTGTTGTATGCACTCACTGTGCTGGCTGTGATTGTGGTTGTTCTGGGTGAAAACCGCAACCCGGTCAAGTCGATGGCTTGGGTTTTGGTATTGGTGCTCTTGCCGGTGGTGGGACTTGTCGTTTATCTTATCTTTGGCCGTAGCCTCAAGGGAACTAAACTGATCTCGCGTTCCGACCTGCGAGAGCTGCGGCGCTTGAATGACTTCGGGGCCTACAAGAATGCTGCCGATGGCTTGAGTGATAGCTCTCGTCAACTCATTGCACTGTCTAACAAGCTGGTAGAGCCTCACCTGTTTGTGGGGAATGATATCGGGGTCTACACCGCGGGCCAGGAAAAGTTTGATGCGTTGATGCGTGATATTGAGTCGGCGTCCGATTACATCCATGTCCAGTATTTCATCATCGAGAATGATGAAGTGGGCAACCGCTTGCTCAACCTGCTCATGCTCAAGGCGCGAGAGGGGGTACAGGTGCGTGTGCTCTATGACTACGTGGGCTCGTTCTATTTCAAGCCCCGCTTGTTGAAAAAGTTGCGTGAGGCCGGTGTCGAGGTGCACCCCTTCTTGGAACTGACCTTGACACAATTTGCCCTGCGTGTCAACTGGCGCAACCACCGCAAGATTGTTGTCATCGACGGCAGGGTGGGGTATATGGGCGGCATGAATATTGCCAACCGCTATGTAACTGGTGACAAGAAGTGGCAACCATGGCGCGACACGCATTTACGCATCATGGGCGAAGCGGTTGCTGCCCTGGAATACTCGTTTGCCATCGACTGGAATTTTACGACGCGCAAGTTGCTGACCAACAAAACGATGCACTATACTGCACCCCCTGCAAGCAATGATCACATCGTGCAGATGATGAGTAGTGGCCCCACCAATCGCTGGAACAACATTTCGTTTGTCTTCTTGAAGGCGATTACTCTGGCCAAGCATCGGGTCTACATTCAGTCACCCTATTTCTTGCCCAGCGACTCTCTGCTCAAGGCATTGCAAAGCGCGGCCCTGTCGGGCGTTGATGTGCGTCTGATGATTCCCCGCAAGCCCGACTCAGTAATGTTGCGGTTGGCCACTGCTTCCTATATCAAGGAGTGCTTGTTGTCGGGCATCAAGATCTATTTCTATGAGCCCACCGTCATGCATGCCAAGGTGGTCATCATCGATGACGAGTTCGTCACGACAGGCTCTACCAATTTCGATTTCCGCAGTTTTGAGCACAATTTTGAGTTTAATGTACTGATTTATAACAAGGGGTTTAATCAGAAGATGATCAGCATCTTTGAAACCGACATGCAGCAGTGCACGAGGGTGAGCATGGGCAAGTGGAAACAACGGCCTTTGTTCCAAAAGGCCCTTGAGTCTGTTGTGCGCCTCATGAGTCCTATCCTTTAACTCACCTAAAATGATTACTTTTCCTAACGCCAAAATCAACCTGGGCTTGAATATCGTGGAGCGTCGCTCTGATGGCTACCACAATATCGAGACGGTGTTTTATCCCATTCCGCTCACCGATGTGCTTGAGATTGTTCCAGCACGTGAGGGTGAGCAGGCATCGCTCACATGCTATGGCAACGCGGTGGATTGCCCGCCCGAGAAAAATCTGGTGATGCGGGCCTACCGCCTCTTGCAGCAGCGGTATGGCTTGCCGGCCGTGGCCATGTATCTCTACAAGCATATCCCCGACGGAGCCGGCCTTGGTGGCGGGTCGAGCGATGCTGCCCATGCGCTACTGATGCTCAACAATATGTTTGACTTGGGACTGGGTCAGCCCGAGTTGGCTGCGATGGCAGCGACACTTGGGGCCGATTGCGCTTTCTTCATCTACAATCGCCCGATGATGGCTACAGGCATCGGTGATGTGCTTAGCCCCATTGAAATCAGCCTCAGGGGCAAGACAATCCTGCTTGTCAAGCCGCCTGTGGGCGTGGATACCCGCACTGCCTACAGCCGCGTTACACCCCATGTCCCCGATGTGTCATTGACCGAAATCATCAACCGCCCGGTGATTGCTTGGGATGGCTTGCTGGTCAACGACTTCGAGGCAAGCGTTTTTGCTGCCCTGCCGCAATTGTGGCTTATCAAGGCCGCTCTGCTTGATGCCGGGGCGCAGTATGCTGCCATGTCAGGGTCAGGTTCCACGGTTTTCGGTATTTTTGATAGTGACAAACTGGCAGAAACGGCGGCTGACACTTTTGCCGAATGCGCCAAGTTCATCCTCCAGCTTTGAGCTGTGTTCGGGGCTTTTGCAGTTAGTCGAGTCGTTTGCTTGATTTTGTCGGGGCTGGCGCCGCGTTGGAGTGGTTTTTGCAAGAATTAATGAGGTAATAAAAGAATATTAATACAACCAGATAATATGTCTAAGAAAAACAAGAAGAATCAAAACGAAGAGGCCAAGGCCGCTCAGCAAGAGGAAGTCCTCAACGAGGAGAATGCCAATCAGTCCACCCAGGAGAAAACGAGTGAAGAGAAGTTGGACCCCGAGCAGCGCATCGCCGAACTCGAGCAACAACTCGAGCATGAGAAGGAGAAATACCTTTATCTGATGGCCGATCTTGAGAATTTCCGTAAACGCACACTGAAAGAGAAAGACGACCTCATCAGGAACGGTGCCGAGAGGGCCATGCGTGACCTCTTGCCCGTCGTCGATGACTTGGAAAGGGCTATTGATGCCATCAACAAGGGTGGTGACTTGGATAGCCTGAGGGAGGGAGTTGACCTCATCTACAATAAGTTTGTGAAATACCTTGCCAGTCAGCACGTCACTGCTATCGACTCAACTGGCAAGGACTTTGATACCGACCTCCACGATGCTGTGACCATGTTCCCTGCCACCGATCCCGCGATGAAGGGAAAGGTCATCGACACGACCATCAAGGGATACATGATCAACGATAAGGTGCTGCGCCACGCCAAGGTGGTTGTTGGCAGCTAATCAACTCAAGCAACCAAGGAATTAGATACTAATATATAATTATGGCTCAGAAGAGAGATTACTATGAGGTGCTTGGTGTGGACAAGAACGCCACAGCCGACGATCTAAAGAAGGCTTACCGCAAGCTGGCCATCCAGTATCACCCCGACAAGCAGCAAGGCAAGAGCGATGCCGAGAAAAAGGCTGCCGAGGAGAAGTTCAAGGAGGCTGCCGAGGCTTACAACGTCCTCAGCGACCCCGACAAACGCGCCCGTTATGACCAGTTTGGTTTCGCTGGTGAGCAGATGGGCGGTGGCGGATATGGAGGCGGAATGTCGATGGAAGACATCCTGCGTCAGTTTGGTGACCTGTTTGGTGGATTCGGTGGCTTTGGTGGCTTTGGCGACATCTTTGGCGGTGGCGGCGGCGGTCAAGCCCAGCGCGTTAAGCGCGGAAGCGACCTGCGTGTGCGTGTCAAGATGAACCTCAATGAGATAGCTAAGGGCGCTGAGAAGAAATTGCGCATTCCGCGCATGAAGTCTTGCGACCATTGCCACGGTACTGGAGCCAAGGACGGGACAGCTCTTGAGACCTGTCCCACTTGTCAAGGTAGCGGAGTCGAGGTGCGCATGCAGCGCACCATGTTCGGCACCATGCAGTCCCAGAGCGTCTGCCACACCTGCGGCGGCAGCGGCAAGCGCATCAAGCAGGCTTGCCCTCATTGCAATGGTAAGGGCTTGGTACGCAAGGAGGACGTGGTCAGCATCAGCATCCCTGCTGGTGTGGCCGATGGCATGACCCTGCGCATGGGCCGTCAAGGCAATGACGCCCCAGGTGGTGGCATGCCAGGCGACTTGCTCGTCGTTATTGAGGAAGTGCGAGACGCTCAGCTCACCCGTGATGGCAATGATTTGATCTACAATTTGATGCTGGATATCCCCACTGCCGTCTTGGGAGGCAAGGTGGACGTGCCAACCGTCGATGGCAAGGCACGCGTGACCATCAAGCCCGGCACTCAGCCTGGCAGCATCCTGCGCCTGCGTGGCAAGGGCTTACCGTCGCCCGAGCGTTATGGAACGGGCGATCTGCTCATCAATGTTATGGTTTATATGCCCGAGAAACTGAATGAAAAGGAGAAAGAGGCCATCACCATGTTGCAGAATGCCGGTGAGCATGTCAAGCCGAGTGACGGTGACAAGAGCCGTATCTTTTCTCGCCTGCGTCACATCTTTGACTAAAAAAAGAATAATCTATTTAATCACTGTTAACTGTTCACCAAGTTATGCCCCGTCGCCACGACCATCGCGTTCCGCGCAACGATGATAAAGCCCTCGTGCGTGAAGTCAAGCAACCTGACAAGTTACTCAACTTTGTCATGAATGAGTTGAACGGCATCAGCCGCAACAAGGCAAAATCAATTTTGGCCCACGGCGGTGTCACTGTAGATGACCGCATCCAGACCCATGTGGATTTCCCGCTTGATCCTGGTTGCATCGTCAAGATACGCCGTCATGCCCGCCCATCGGCAATGACCAATCCCCACTACCGCATCGTCTATGAGGACAAGTGGATTGTGGTGGTAGACAAGCAGCAGGGCGTGTTGTCGATGCCTGTGGGTGCCGGCAGCCTCAACATGAAGTCGATGCTTGACCGTCATTTTGCCGAGACCCGCCAGCACTGCACCGCCCATGTGGTGCATCGCTTAGACGTCCGCACATCGGGCCTCATGGTGTATGCAAAGAGCTTTGATGTTCAGCAGCAGATGACGGCCGACTGGCATGCTACCATTATCGACCGCCGTTATGTCGCAGTTGTCGAGGGCGTTATGGAGCAACCTGCCGGCAAGGTCGAGAGTTGGCTGCATGACACCGACAGGATGGTTGTCATCAGCAGCCCGGTGGATGATGGTGGCAAGTGGGCCGCAACAGAGTGGGAATTGGTTGAACAGGCCCCAGAGCGGTCATTGCTGTTCCTGCATTTGCTCACAGGGCGCAAAAACCAGATACGTGTTCACATGGCCGACATCGGTCATCCCGTGGTGGGCGACGGCAAGTATGGACATCAGGATGATCCCGGCAAACGCATGTGTCTGCATGCCTTTCGTCTGGCGTTCCATCATCCCGTCACGGGCGAGGCCCTCTATTTCGAGACGCCCATTCCCAGATATTTTGGAACAGCCTTGCATGCCAAATTATAATTGTCTTGTTTCGCGAAAATATAAACGCTGGCCGATTGATACTGATTGTCAATCGGCCAGCGTCTTCTATCGTTGTGTGGTCGATGCTCAGAATGGCGGCTCCTTAGAGCTCAAGGGGTCATCAATGCTGAGCGTGTCGTCATTGTCCGTCGGTTCGGCCTGGTTGCTTTGCTGTCGCAGTTTCTTGATGTAGGCCAGTTCGTTGATGGCATAGTCGGCATTCTCCTCCTCGTCGAGCATCTGGGTGAAGATTTTCTCGGCTTTGTCGAGCTGGTTGAAGTCGATATAGGCGTAACCCCGGCGGCGGCGCAGGAAATTGATGAATGCCTTGATGTTGTCGGGCAGTTCCTCTTCTTCGCTGAAGTTGCGCTTTATCTCTTCCATCACGCCCTCGGTGTAACTGAACAGGCGCAGGTCCTTGCTGTTGGCCATGGCGTTGACCAGTTCAGTGGTGTGCCTGATGTTGCCGTCGGTAGCCATGAGGTCAAGATAGTAGAAAGCCTGTTTGCACAAGCCCAGCTCATTGTAGCAGAAGCCCAACTTGTAGCACATCTCCATGAACACGCGCTTATGGTCGGCTGTCATTTCAAAAAAGTTGGAGCGGTAGCTGTTGTAAACGTTTTCCAAGTGCAGGATGGCCTCGTAGTAGCGGCCTGCATTGAACATCTGCTGACCCCAATACAAGTTGTAGGCTACGTCCGACACCTGCACCTGGCTCAACATCTCTTGATCCTCGGTCATTTTGTCCTGTTCGCCATTTTTGGCTTTAAGAAGGGCGTCGGTCCACATGTAGTCAAACTCCATCTGCCGTTGCTTGTCGTCATAGCGGTCCAGGGCGATGAGCATGCTCACGCTGTGGGGGCCGCGTTGCTCGTTGCTCAGTGAGTTCACCCGGCTGGCATTGCGCGGAACCTGTGTCAGAGTCACCCGGCTGTAGATGGTGTGCTCGTCGTCGCCCTCGGCTGTCAGGGCAATGGTTAACAGCCGCGGTTGCTCGTCAAGGCCCTGCTTGTAGTGCAGGTCGAGAACGGCATAGTCACGCACCAGTCTTGCCTGTTTACCCTTACCCTCGACCAGGGCATGCCGCAGGTCATAACTCTTGATGTCGCTCTCGTTCTCGAGACGCTGCTGCCCGCTCACGGTATTCACTGTCAAGAACAACAGCCGCGACTCGGGTAAGGGACACACTGTCTCAAGCAGCTGCCACAGGGGCAATGCATTGGCACCGGTGGCTATTTCTGCCACACCGAAGTTTGGTAGATGCTGTAGCTCTTGGCGCCGCAGTATGAACATCTCGTGCTTGTGCTTGTAGATTTCACTTTCCAGGTCGCTCGTGGCATAGTCCTTACTCGATGCTACTGCCTCGTCAAAGTCACGATTCCATTCACGCTGGAAGTGGAATGCCGCCTTGAGTTCATAGGCAAGTTCCTCGCTCTCAATCTTGTTGTTGTAGAACGACATGTGCACGTTCACTTGTCCCGCTTCATGGTCAATGGAGTAGGTGAACTTGAACAGGATGTTGCTGTTATTGCGGTCATTGCACTTGGCACGCACGATGTCGAGCTGACTTAAGGGAGCACTGCAAATGGTGGGGTAGGTGAGCTCGACGCAGTCATCCTGGCTGCGGATGGCAGCAATAAAGTGGCCAGCTTGGAAGTCAAACGAATAAATCTTTGAGTTTTCTTCTTGTTTAACCGTGTGGCTACAGTTGTACTCTTTGAGGAATCGCTCAAAGGCCGCACTTATCGATTCTTTCTTTTTCCTGATGATGCGCATTGTGTTTTCGATGTGTTAAATGGGTAACTTACGGGTAAAATGTACACCAATACTGCAATTATCGTGCCAAAGTGGGGAAAGTGCCGCCAAAGTAGCGCCGTTGCAAGTTAAGGTATACCGCTGTGTCAAGTTTGACCTGGCGGTGCCACCGGTTGAGGCTGTCACACAGGATTTTGCGGTCCTTGGCGACCATCCATGACTGGAATTGTGACAGACTGATGGCCACCGAGCGGTCAAGATTGTTCAAGCGGGTAGACATGGCACGGGCAATGGAGCGGTTAACAACAGCATATCGTATTTCGCCCGTCGATACCATCATCATCAGCTGCTCCGGGCCGTACAACTCGTCCACATGGACATAGATGGTGTCGCCAATCTCACGGCTCAGGCTCGCAATGCGCTGGATCATCGGCGATCCCTTGACCACCCACACCGTGTCACCGGCCAAGTCGAGCTGAGAGTGGATGGATTGGCTGCCGCGGCGCTGCACGAGCACTTGCTGGTCGATGTAGATGGGCTCGGTGAAGGCAAACCGGGAGGTGTCGACGGCGGTCATCGGGAATTGAGCCACCACAATATCAAACTTTCCTTCCTCCAATCCTGTCAACGCCTTCTCGAGGGTCACCACAGGATGGAACTTCATGGGGCGTTTCACTTTATCTGAGATCAGCCTCAACAGGTCATAGTTGTAACCGCCCAGTGTGTCGTTATAGGTGTAGTAGGTCACCGGCGAGTACTCGATGGCAATGTCGAGGGTGTCTCCGCCGCTGTGCCGTGTCTCGGCGTTTTCCTTGGGACGGTCACACAGGCTCAAGGCCACCATGCTGGCCACAACAATGACGAGCAGGATGGCATACAGGAACATTTGTCCTTGCCGGGCGGTATGTAGTTGTCTCATCATGAATTTTCAGGGAATTACAGTCCAGGAATGTATCGTTTCCAGTAGGAACGGTTGCGGCGGCGGGCAAACGCATGCGTTGCCATGGGCAGTACACCGCCTGTTAGCTGCATGGCCATGCTAGGGTGGGATTCTATCGAGAACCTGACGGCCTCTTGATAGGGCGCGATGCGCAATGTGCCAGGTCGTTGCTCATTGATGCGCACCGACCACACCACGTCCTCAAAGTTGCGGCTGCCCTGGTCGCTGTTGTCGGCGGCCTGGGCCAGCATGTCGGCCATCATGAGGGATGTGTCGTGAAAGTGGCGAGTGTGACGCAACGAGCAGCCCCCGTTCCCCACTTTGTACTTGAGGTTGATGGCATCGCACGATGGCTTGAACTTGCCAATGCAGCGACGCATCTGGTAGATGGCGCGACGTGCCACATTCCAGCCGCTCACGTCACCGATGGCCGGCAGCCATGGCGCCCCAATGTAGTCATAGCCTCGCTGGCACCATTGCTCCAGCTCGTCACGGAACACAAACACGTCGGTCTGGTGGATAAAGATGTAGCGTGAGTCCAAAAAGCGTTTGTACAAGTCGGTGGAGAGCATCAGACGGTTATAGCCTTCACGGCCGGCAAAGTAGCGGTCGTCAAATTCCTCAACCCTGTAGTGAGCATCCACACTCAATAGTGAGGGCAATGCGGTGATGTCAAGGCTGCGGGGTTTCACCACTGCGATGTCACGCCGGCCCAACACTTTAAAGCATTGCCGCAACGACAGCAAGTCGATGTCGCTTAGCTTCAAGGTGTAAAGCGGAATAACAACCGTGACCAACCGTTGCTGCTCTGCATGATCCTCAATATGTCTTTTCTCGGCATCCATGCTATTAATAGTGCAAAATTAGCATTTTTCTCTTGCATGGGCAAGGAAAATACACACAACACCGCCAGCCCTGTGGTGAAAATCGGGCTGGCGGTATTGTGTGTATACTGTTGTTTTGGGAAAAACTTGATTTAGCGTGCGTTGTAGGCTTCGAGGGCTTTCTCGAGTACTACCAGGGCGCGCTTCAGGTCATCGATCTTGAGCACATAGGCCATGCGCACCTCGTCCTTGCCCAGGCCAGGGGTGGCATAGAAACCGCTGGCAGGAGCCATCATCACGGTTTCGCCCTCGTAGTTGAACTCCTCAAGGCACCAGCGGCAGAAGTCGTCGATGTCCTGCACCGGCAGCTTGGCCACGGTGTAGAATGCTCCCATGGGCATCGGGCTGAAGACGCCGGGAATCTTGTTCAGTCCCTCAACCAGGCAGTTGCGGCGGGCGATGTACTCGTCATACACGGCCTTGTGATAGGCCTGGGGTGCATCAAGCGATGCCTCGGCAACGATCTGGCCCAGCAGGGGAGGACTCAGACGGGCTTGAGCGAGCTTCATGGCAGCGGCGCGCACTTCCTTGTTGCGGGTGATGAAGGCACCGATGCGGATACCGCACTCGCTGTAGCGCTTCGACACGCTGTCGATCATGATGACGTTGTTCTCGATACCCTCGAGATGCATGGCGCTGGTATAGGGAGCGTCGCTGTAGATGAACTCGCGGTAAACCTCGTCGGCAAACAGGAACAGGTCATATTTCTTCACCAGGTCACGCAGGCGCATGAGCTCATCGCGACTGTACAGGGTACCGGTCGGGTTGTTGGGGTTGCAGATCATGATGGCGCGGGTGCGCTCATTAATCACCTTCTCAAATTCCTCAACGGGGGGCAGTACAAAGCCGTCCTCGATGTGGGTAGTGATAGTGCGTACCACGGCACCGGTCTCACAGGCAAAGCCCATGTAGTTGGCATAGGCGGGCTCCGGAATGATGATCTCGTCACCAGGGTTCAGGCACACCATGAAGGCCATCTGCACAGCCTCACTACCGCCGCAGGTCACGATGATGTCGTCAACATCAAGGTTGATGTCATAGCGCTTGTAGTAACCTACCAACTTCTCCAAGTAGCCGGGATAACCCTGCGAGGGGCTGTATTCAAGCACCTTGCGGTCGACATGCTTCAACGCCTCCAAGCCTTCCTCGGGGGTGGGCAGGTCGGGCTGACCAATGTTCAGGTGATACACTTTGATACCGCGTTGCTTGGCTGCTGCGGCAAACGGAGCCAGCTTACGGATGGGGCTTGCCGGCATCTTCATGCTGCGTTCTGAAAGTTTTGGCATAATTTAATCTCTTCTATTGGTTGATAATGATATTAAAAAGTTTTTCTTCTTGCTCGCAAAGGTACATAAAAACCCATAACCACCCAAATTTTTCACTATTATCAAACAAAAATGTAGACCCCAGGGAGCCGCTTAGTGTTTTAGCGCCATTTGTACCGGTGCGGTGTGCTGTTGTTGTAAAGTTAGCGTGCCTTGCATGGATATGGACAGTATATAAAAGTAAATCCTCGACTCACGTCGGGGATTGCTTAACTAATTAACCTTCTAATACCATTAACATAAACCTTAAAACATTTTTGAAAAATCAACTGCCTCGCGGCACCTGGTTTTTCTTAACCTTAAAAACTATTACCATGAAAAACCGATGCAAATATAGAGCCAAATATGTTATAGAACATAATTTTCAAGCACAAATTGACCAAAAATTAACACAAATTTTATGATGGTTATGATAATACTATAAATTTTCACATCTGTTAACACAAAAAACAAAGCTTTTGGGCGCTGTTGGCTCGGTTTTGGGAAACTTACCGTAAGCGAGCTTGGTCGACACTGGATATCGCATATTGGGTTCAGCAATAGCAATGGCAAGGCATCGAGGTAAACGCCTTGCCACTATGGCATGAGTACGGGTTGTGAGAAGATATTGATATGTTGTTTTCTATGTCATCCTCACAAGTTTAGGATAATGTCAATTAACATATTGACATCCGATACTGTGATTTCGGCATCTCCATTGACATCAGCGCGGGCGATAATGGTCTGGTCCTCATTACCTGTCAAGATGATGTCGATAAGCATATTGATATCTGATATCGATATCTCGCCATCACCGTCAACATCACCTGTGACAGTAGCTGGTTCCACCATCCCAAAGCACATGTAATCCAGGTTGTCGAGACTGAGTGTAGCACTAGTCTCGTCATTGTTGATCACTGCATGTGAATTGCTGTCAAAGGTAATTACCAGCCCGTTTGTCGAGAAAGAAACAGTCGAGCCATCGGTTGTGACAAAGGTCAACGTTTCCTCGCCGGCAGCGGTGGCCGAAAAAGCTGAACAGGCTATCAGGAATAGTATGATGTATCTAATTGTTCTCATTACCCGTTAATGAATTGGTAGTTAATAAACAGTTATTTAGAAACTTAATGTGCAAATTTCGTTTAAATTGAGGGGAAAAGCAAGTTTTTTCCCCCTCAATTATGCGGATTTTACCGATTTTCCGGTGTTTATTTCAAGATTTTCGTGCCATTCTTGATGTACAGGCCAGCGGGCAGCGCGCTCAGCTTTACCTTGCCCAGGTTGATGCCGGTGATGGTGTACACGTCGCCATCAGTTTCCTCGACGGTGGTGATGTCGATAATCGAGGAGGGGGTCTTCTTGACAACGCTGGTGGGGAAGATGGCCCAGCGCATCATGTTCCAGGTAAACACGCCTGTTACGGTCACCTGCTGGTCGATGAGTTCGTCAAGGTCATATCCACCCACGTTCATCTGGTCAACGAGCTGGATGTTCTCGCCGTTGTCGGTGGTTATTAAGTAGAAGCGGCCAGGCTTGGTGATGGTGACGTTTTCCACTTTCACCAGCTTGCTCATGTTGCTGTTGTCGGGCAGCGCATTGATGTTCATCAAGGTGGGCACGAGGGAGTTGCCGCTGGTGATGGTAACCTCGTCGAGTGAGGTCATAACGTCGTTATCGGCTGTCGGGATGATGTGGTCGGTGTCAAAGTCGTCTTGTGAGCGCACAAGATAGATAACGCCATTGAGCACATCGTTACGGTTGACATTGATGCTGGCAGTCACCTGAATAGCTCCAGTGGCGTCCTCCATAAATGTGCCACCCCAGTAAGTTCCATTAATCTGAGCGTTGTTCAGGGTCAGTTTGGCAGGAGTGCCCACCTCAAGAGCCAGGAACTCAGCAATGTTGGCGCACTCGGTGTAGCTGCTGCCTGCAGGCGTGTAGGTGTCATCGTTGGCCTCATCGGTATAAACCGTCATGGTCAGCAGCAGCGACTGCGTGTTGTACTCGTTGGCTGCGTTCTCGTTGTCAAAGGTGACGCTGGTTGAATTGCCGGTCCACTCATAGCTATCGGCATTGAGCACGCCGTTGTCTTGTTGCGGCTCCAGGAAGAACTTGTAGTTCTGAACGCCAAAGTTGACCTTGGTGATGGCGCGTCCCTCATCGGCGGTAATGGTGAGTTTTCCGCCCACCTGCAGATACTGGGCACCTGCGTTGGTGCGCCACATGCGGTTTACCTTGGCTCCATCAATCGATGTGAGAACAACGTCGCCTTGGCGCAATTCCAGGCCGCTGATAACGCCCTTGGTGGCATCTTCCCAGTCGGCGGGAGTGGCGACTTCAAGGTCGAGGTTGTTGTTGACGAAATCATAGAGATTCTCTTGGGTGAGGGCTTGAGCGCTGAAGCTCATCATTGTGCCGGCGAGCAGTGCAAGTGCACCAAGTTTGGTAGAAAAGTTCATAATGTTTAAATTTTTTTTGGATGTTGAATAATTAGTGTTATCGTTTGTCACATTGATTATAGTCGATTAAAACAGGCATCCCAGCGACAGCGTCATGCGGTGGCGGTAGCCGTTATCCAGATAATGGATGTTGAATGCTTGGCTGTAATGGTAGTCAGCGTCGGCATAGAGTCTCATGCGATCGTGGTTAAGTGGAATTGCCCATCGTACACCTGCTCTAAGGTGTAGTTGCTTGGACGTGAGGTATTCATATTCCCGCATCAGGTGTTCTATGTGACCCTGTGGGGGGATGTTGTTCCCGTCTGGGGCCTGATAGGTCCCGTCGTGATGCGGTATGCCGCTGCCGCCTGACCACCCCATGAGCAGCCGTGTGCTCCATGTCTGGTCGTTGGGCAACAGCCAGTTGCGCTCTCCTTGCAGCGTGGCCTCGGTGGTGTGGGTCTGCTGCTGGCGGTAAAACGGATACAGGCTGGCGGTCAATGTACGGCGGTGGTGCCTCAAGCCGGCTTGTAACTGCCACGCGGCTAACTCTCGCAGGAGCCCCCATTGCGCAGTTCCTGACACGTTAATGGTATGGGTGCTGCTTTGGCCCATCAGACGGTCGTCATAGTAGTTCACGTCGGTAACCCCTTGGTCGGTAATGATGCGGTAGGTGCGTTCATAGTCCTTGAGCTGGTGATGCTCAAGCGAGAGGACAAGGCGCTGCAATGTCTTGCCGCTGACGTGTTGCCACCATGACCACAGTTTCCAGCGGTCGCCATTGTGCCTGTTGAAATCCAAGTGCGCTGGCGATTCCAAGCCATAGTGCCCGTGACGATGATGCCATTCACCCTCGATGCCAGCCGACCATGCCCCTTGGCGATACTGTGCCTGCCATGCCATGCCGTGGCTGATGTCGAGCAGGGGACGCTCGTATTCGCTTCCCACATATCCGTTCCCGTCGGTCGTTTCCTCGCGTCCAAAAAAGGCTCCATTGTCGATCAGATAGAGATAGACTTGGTCGGTGCGGCCCACCGTGCTGAACCTCAATGCTTCGGTCGAGCGTTCAAACAGATAGTTGGCACCCAGAGTGAGCCTCCCGTGTTGCCACAAGGCTCCCGCTCCAGCCTTGCACAGCATGAGCGAGTTGATGTGCCTCGGGTCCTTTTTCTTAGCGCCACTGGCTGTGGTGTAGTCGAATTGTGCACCCAGGCTGAAGCCCCGCCCCACGTTAATGCCAAGTTCGCCGTTCAGGTGATAGGTCTCAAGGCTGGAGTTCCCCAGGGTTGAGTCATTGGTCTCGGTGATGTCAAAGGGCATTCTCTCGGGGTCTATCCACACCGACCCGCCATCCAGCCGGCGCCAGTTATAGCAATAGTCCATGCTGCCCCTCACTACTGTGCGGCGGCTCAAGCGGTAGATGGAACGGACACAGGCCTGCGCGCTCCACTCATGCGTTGAGGAGCCGGGGTGCTTGAGTTGACCATGCCCCGTGCTTATCCCCACTCGGGCATCCCCCATCAACAGCTGGCTGCTGTCGCGGGGGGTGAACGTGGTCAATCCAGCGGCATTGGTTGTGTGCAAGAGGGGGTAGTTTGTTAAAGCCTGGTCATAGTCAAGCCATGCCTGCCCCAGCGCTGGCATGATGGCGGCCAGGAGAAAGGCCGTTAGCAGATATGTCCGTGGGTTGTTCTTACTCATGATCTCTGTAAAATGCTTATTCGTCTCTCAACGAGGCTCGTTCACGTTCGATAAAATCGACTGTCGAGTTGTTGGTGTCTAAATAGACGATGTGACCTTGCCGGTTGGTCTCTTGCTCATCGACACGGCGCTCAACCGAATGGCCGTAGCGGGCTGTCATGTAAACAGCACCCACATCAATGCTTGCGGTCAAGCGCTTGCTTGACTCGTCCCAAGAGGAGGAAAACACTTCTACTCCGTCAAGAATATTCTCTACAGGAACCTTGCGGCATGTAAAGGTGGGGAGCGCTCTTCCCTCATCATACCACACGTTGGAGGCATCGTTGCCAAATTCCAGTGGCGTCATGCCGGCAGGAGGCGTGAAGATGAAGAAGGCAGGGGAGGTATTGCTCACTGGCCAGGCCGACTCCATCTGGTCACCATATCTCACGGCCTTCAGGTAATGGCTGGTAGGGATGAGCTCGCTGGGCGACGGATAGGCATTGGTGCTGGTATAGTGCTCGATGTCAAAGGTGCAGTAATACTCAGCGCATGCAAGATTGACGCTGTTGGAGTAGGTGAGCGTGTGGTCGATGGCTCCGTTGAGCGCAATCACTTTTTGCTCCCAGGGCTCAAAGATGACCTCATCACCCTGGAAGTACCAGATGCTGCTGGCAGCGGGCATGAAGCCGGCGTGCTCATAGTTGAGAGATCCGCTCTCATCATAGTTCTTGTTGATGCTGTAGCTGTTGTAGGGCGTTGCAATGGCAAGGCACAAGCCGGGCAGGACAATCTGCTGGTCGCTGTTGTTGGCGATGATGACATACTTGTCGCGGTAAAACCAGCCGGAGCCGTCGTCGCGTTGGCATCCACCCACATACAGCTCGCGGATGATGATGGCACTGGTGGTGGCTGTGGTGAGGCTTAGGTCAATAGTCAGCTTATCCTTCCTGCCCACAATCACCTGGCTCACTGAGCCGTTATAGACTGTGCGCCATCCGTCTTGGGGCTGCGAAACGTGTGACACGGTCACGTTATAAATCCCGACTGGAACCTGGAATGTGGCCACGCCCTCGGCATTGGTGGTCTGAACATAGGTCATTCCCTTGTCATCGGTCAGGCGCACAGCAATGTCCTGCTTTTGGGGCAGATCGCCCTGTACGTTGACGTCCACTTGCCATGTGCTATACTCGTCGGGCTCTGCAATGCTGTTGTCGCATGCTGTGAGCAGGCCGCCCGTCAATGTGAGGCCTAACGCGATGACGATTTGATGTAGTGTTATCCTTTTCATGCTTGTTTCACAGTTTTATGCGCATCGAGATCCCGTAATAGAAGGGTGGAATGTACCCGGTGTTGTAGATGGTGGTGCGCAAACCGGTTTGTCGGCTTTTGACATGGGCCATCGAGTTCCAGAAGTTGTTGGCCAGGAACGAAATATTGACGTGGTCGCCAATCTCCTTGGTGATGTTGATGTTGCCCGACAGATAGGCCGAAATGCGGTCGGGATTCAGGTTGTAGTTGTAATTGGTCTTGACCACCAGTTGTGACAGTTCGTTGAATAGGTCGGGATCGTTGTCTCGTGCCCATGTGAACCTCTCGGCAAACGGTAGCTGGACTTCAGGTTGTTCCCATGTGGTGTAGTATTCGGGCCACAGGGCCACATAGCAGTCGCGCTCTTTACCCGTGTAGGGCTGGCCAAAGTAATCGGCAGGATTATCCAGCACATAGCCTCTCGGCTGGCCGTTGACGCCCTGACTGAGCGAGCGGCGGGAGTCATAGAGAGTTGACTCGAGACGCAGGCTGATGATGAGTCGAATGGCGGGAATGTGGGTGACAATGGTCAGGTTGGTGTTGACAACATCTTTTAGACTACCATTGGGCACCGTGGCATAGGCACTACCGCTTCCCAGAGCCGTGCCTTGATAATAGCCGATATATTGATAAGGTGTGACCCCGTCGCTCATCCATTGCGCTCCCGTGGGCTGATAAGCGATGAGTGTGTGCTCAACACCGTGGTAATGGTAGTATGAGCCGTCAAGCTTCAAGTTGGTGTGCAGTGGCTCAATGGGAGTGAAATCGACCACCCAGTCCACACCCGAGCGTGAGATTGGCGATCCGTTGATGTAGGTGTTGTTGGCATTGAAGGTGTTGCGGGCCACATGGTCCAGAACTTGGGGCGCAACTCTACCGGTGCGGTCGGTAACGGTGACTACTCCGGTCTGGCGGTCAATCTGGTAGATGCGGTCAGCCGAGCCGATGGGGAAATCCTGCTCGAGTGCCGCCTGTGAGGTGAATTGATAGCTGAATGGAGTGTATACCTTAGTACTCAAGTAGGGATGGCAGGTTTTGGCAAAAAATGCACCCAGCGAGACGGTTGCCAACCGAGTGGTGGCCTCAATCCCTAATTCCAGTTGTTGGGCATATTGCCATTTCAAGGATGGGTTGGTGACCGATTTAAACGGAGTGACGCTGTAGGCATAGTAGATGCGGTTCTCGGCTGTTGAACCGGGAACAAACGCCAGCCTGTCGGCATAGGACGGCTGTGGATACAGTACCTCAAACGATGGCAGCTTCACGCTCTTGCCCCAGCCACAATAGGCACTCAGGCTGTTCATCCACCAGTCATCGCGCATTTGCCATAGTGTGTACCTCAAGTTGGCTCGTGGCGACCATGACGACACGGTGCCGTAGCCCGATTGGTTGATGTGGGTGACATCGGCTCGCAGGCCGGCCATGAGCTGCAACTGACCTCCGTTTTCACTCGTGGTGAGCGTGAAGCGGTCCTCGGCATAGAGGGCGATGTTGTGCATCCATGGCAGCTTGTCATATCGGTACTCTCTCCATGTTGGTGCTAAACGCATGTCCTCGTAGTAGAGACCCCGGCCATTGTTGCCTGTTGCCGACCACTCCACTCCCGCCATGACACGGTTGGTGATGTAGGCGCCTTGCTGGTTCCATTTGCCTTTGGCCTTGAGCATCAGGCTCACGGGCTTGTTGTCATGCACGCTCTTGACATACCAGTATCCAGTAGGCCCAAGAATGATGGGCGCTTGATTGTCGAGGTTATAGTCGGTTGCCATGTAATAACCTGCTTCCATAGCATGGATTTGGGCTTGAGAACTGCTGCTGTTGGCGTTGGTATTGGCAATGCGCCTTTTGTCGGCCACCGAGACGTCGGCCTGCAGTGACAGATTGGACAGACCCTTACGGTCGGTGTTCCAGTCGGCTTGCACCGAGCCTCGCAGCACATGGTCCCTGACATTGGTATAAGTGTCCACAAACTGGTCGGGGTCGGCCTTATTGTTGTAACCGCCCAGGTTCCCCTCGATTTTCAGGTTGATCAACATGGGTCTGGAAGCCAACGATGAGGTGGTTTGGTAGTTCAGGGTGAGGCCGTTGCGTTGATAGGCAGTGTGGGGCGAAGCCAAGTTGCTGTAGCTGCGGGTGTGTTCCATTGAGGCGTTGAGCACGCTTTGGCCAATGTCAAACCCCTTGCTCACGCCAATCTGCTTGGTATAAGGATTGGTGGAGAGAGCCACTTCCCATGGCGTGTGACCTCGCTTGGTGCGCACCTTGACGATGCCGTTGCTCAGGTCTCCATATTCTACCGATGGGATGCCTGGCACAATCTCGATGCTGGCCACATTGGTTGAACTGATTGTGCGGGTGCTGGCACTGGTGGTCTCTTCCAGGCTGGCATTGTTTTGCAGTCGCTGTCCATCGACCTCGATGGCAGTGCCGAATGCCGCATTACCTTTCTCGCCCGATTCTGCCCTGAGTGCTATGCGCTGGTCATTGATCAGGGAGCTATTCACGGTTTTCCCTCCAGGCAAGAGAGTCAGAATGTCGCTCACGTTGACAATTTGCTGATTATCCAATGCTTGCCGTCCAATGAGATAGCTCGTGGTGGCATATTCTGTTTTGCGTTGGGCGGTGACTACCACTTGCTCCAGTTGCAGATTGCTGGGGTGCATCACCAGGCGAAGCGTGTCATGGGCTCGCGCCAGGTCAACAACCGTCTCGACAGACTCAAATCCCACACAGGTCACTCTCAAGGTGGCGTTGCCCGAACCATTTGCCCGCAGCGAGAAGGCTCCCTCCCTGTCGGTCATGCACCATTGTTCTCCCGGCTGCAGGGTCACGGTGGCAAATTCCACTGGCGTGGCGTCGCTGGAATTGGTCACTGTGCCGCGCAAGGTCACTTGTGCATGTAGAGAGATGGCACAGCACACCAGGGCGATGACTGAGATAAGTTTCATTGTTCAGTGTCGGCTTTGACCCATGGATGCCGCATCAGTCGCGGACTGGCAAAGATGTCGATGTAGCCTAACAGGTCCGATTCGCTATAGACAAAGGGAATGTCCAAACCGACCACCCAGCATATCTCGTAGATGCTGGGGAACCTGAATTCATGATCCAGGTCTTGGAGGTCGGCCAGGCTCCATTGGCAAGGCAGTTGGTGTCCCTCCAAATCCCATGTGTCGATATTGTGGGTCAGGAAGTACATGTGTCGGCCTCCAGTGTCACCGCCTGCATGGTGTGCCGACACGCCGTTATACCATGTGCTGTTGGCGTCCCAGTAGGCATAGGTGGACGGGTCTTCGGTATATTGCATCGGGCTGATGGGGTGTTGGTCGTCCAGAACCATGGTGACACTGCCCTTTTGACTCGACTCATCGTAGTCGTACAGCAATTTGAAGTTGGCGCTATACTTCAATCCCTTGCGGTGGGCCATGGAATCGATGTGGCAATAGATTTCATGGCCATAGCCAGGTTCGCCTGGAGCCGGCAGCACGGCATGATAGGGGATTGACACAATGGTACTGACCATGATCGACGTCCCTGGAGCAGGCTCACCATTGGGGCTGGCCACAAAATACCAGTCGCCTGCAAACTGCTCATAGGGTGTCATCTCGCGGTAATTGATTTCCTGGATGCTGTCGATGGGGATGGTCATGGTTACATGGCCGTCCTGGATGATATCGAGCGAGTACACCTCCTTATCGTTCACGATCGAACGTGTATAATTAAACCGGTTAACCAATGTGTCGGGGAAGATTTCCTGTGTCCCGTTTTTGAGTACAATAGCTGTGCGGAAAACGCCAGTGCCACTTGCCTGGGCAACGAGCGGAATGATAGACGTCAAGGCTGTCACTAAGATGTACAATATTCGTCTCATAGTTTATAGTTTAAAAAGCATGCAAAATTACAACCAATAACAGGTGCCATCCAACCCTCTAAAAAGGGGATTTTTTGTACTTTAAATCCCCTATAATAATTAAAAAGCTCCATCACGGCACGCAGGCCGTGATGGAGTCAAGGGATAATGGTCGCCCAAGCGTTACCGCTTGGTGAGTGTGGCAAAGTAGATCATGTCGATTTCCTCGTAGGAGAAATCCCCTCCGCTGTAGAAGTTGCCTGTCTTGAGTTTCAGGCAGTCCGAGAGGCGTTGCAGGGCCTGTTCAAACATCTGTTGGTGGTCAAATGCCAGCGGGGGCAGCTGATTGATGGGGAACCAGCGTGCCGCACGGGCATCGTCGCCACCCTGGACGTCTTGGACGTGCGTGAGCGTGAAATAGGCGATGGAGATGACGCGTTCGCGCGGGTCACGGTCGGGGGTGGCAAATGCCCCCAATTGCTCAATGTTGGCAACCTGCAGGCCTGTCTCTTCCATTAGTTCCCGGCGCGCTCCGTCGGGGGCGTCCTCATCGATGTTGAGAAAACCTCCTGGAAATGCCCAGCAGCCCTTGTAGGGCTCACCTCCGCGCTCGATGAGCAGCACATTGAGTCGCAGCCCGTCATATCCAAATACGACACAGTCGGTCGTCACTGCGGGGTGGGGATAGCGATAGCAATACTGTCCTTCCATGTGTTTATTTTTCAATAAAGAAAACTTGTAGTTGTTGGGCATCATAGGCCCTGTTCACGGCAATGGCCGAGAATGGCACCTGCCGATAGCCCGTCTTGCGGCCGCGGTTCAACTGGTACTTGAAGATGACGTTGCCAGGGCTCTGTTTCACCTCCAGGGGGATGACATTCATCGTGCGGTCGGTCTCGGGCAACACGATGGCGATGACGAACTGGGTCTTCCAGTTGATGTCGGTAGGCATCCCGCCCATCAGGGCAGCGGGGCCAAAGTAGGCGTTGAAGTCACCCTCGTTGTCAATGATAAGCCGTTGCAGCCGTGAGGCGTCCACATCGTTGCGCACAAAGTAGTTCTTCAGCACTGTGTATGGGACTGTCTGCGCTCCTTCTTGGGCCTGGCGCAGCTCCTTGGAAGTGGAGCAGTTGCAGCACAGTAGCATCATCACCGCCATCACGATGATTGAGAGTGTTTTTTTCATTTTTTATCCTGTAGGTGTTGAACTATCTTATTGTAATAAAAGTTGAGCACATCGCTTGCGGCGACAAATGAGGTCTGCTTTCCGGCCAGCACGGTGTCTTCCTTGATGCTCAGCAGGCGCTCTATCTCGGGATCGAAGTAGAAGCGTGCCAGCAGCTGTTCGTTGATGGTCTCACGCATCCAGTAACGTTCCTGTTCGTGGCGCTTGTCGTCAAAGTAACCGCTCTCCTTGACGTGCTTGAAGTAGCGGTCAATCATGTCCCACACGCCCTCGATGTTCAAGTCGTAGTAGCCCGAGTAGGTGATGACTTCGGGCAGGAATCCGCTTGGGGGCAGGGGGTAGAGGTGCAGGGCGTTGCGGAATTGGGCTGCGGCCAGGTTGGCGCGTTCCACATTGTCGCCGTCACACTTGTTGATGACAATGCCGTCGGCCATCTCCATGATACCGCGCTTGATGCCCTGCAGCTCGTCGCCAGTGCCTGCCAGCTGAATGAGCAGGAAATAGTCCACCATCGAGTGGACAGCGATTTCGCTCTGGCCCACGCCCACGGTCTCGACAAAGATGGTGTCGTAGCCAGCGGCCTCACACAGCACGATGGTCTCGCGTGTCTTGCGGGCAACACCGCCCAGCGAACCTGCCGAGGGGGAAGGGCGTATGAACACATCGGGCTCGATGGCAAGACGCTCCATGCGGGTCTTGTCGCCCAGGATGGAACCCTTGGAACGCTCGCTGCTGGGGTCAATGGCCAGTACCGCCAACTTGTGGCCCTGCTTGATGACATGCATGCCGAAGGAGTCGATCGATGTGCTCTTGCCAGCTCCGGGAACGCCAGTGATGCCGATGCGACGAGAGTTGCCCGTGTAGGGCAGGCACTTCTCGATGACCTCCTGCGCGATAATCTGGTGTTCGGCATTGCGGCTCTCGACCAGCGTCACGGCCTGGCCCAAAACGGCCCGGTTACCCTTGAGGATGCCCTCGACATATTCGGCAGGCGTCAACTGCGGTTTGCGCTTGCGTTTCAGGTAAGGGTTCACGATGGGCGGTTGCTCCACCCCGCTGTTGACCTGCAGTCCTGCGAACTGCTCGTCGTTTTCGGGGTGATTCATGCTGGTACACTCCTCGGTGTGCTGTATGATTCTTGATTTTGCCATTGCTGTATAATTGTATTATTGATGTTTCTTGTCGATGATTCCCACCAGCCTGACGGTGGTGCAAGGCGCTGCCGGGTCGTTGGTCATGAGGGTGAGCGGGACGTTAAGCACCTCTCCCTGCAGTTTGGACGGATCCACCACAGCAGTGACGGTGGCTGTCTTGCCACGCTTGACCATGGTCTTGTCTGCCTTGACCGTGATGCCTTCGCCATCGGGCACCCACAGCCGTCGGATAGCCAGTGGCTGCTTTCCCTTGTTGGTGACGGTGAACGACCGTGTCACGGTCTCTCCTTCCCTTGTGGTGATACTCCCATAGTCCAGCCGCTCGCCGCAGTCCACAACGGTGACAGGTGCTTCACGCAACTGCTTCTCGCTCAATCCATTGAAGTTTTCAGCCACTTGCGCCATGACATGAATGGTCGCTGTTGCCAGTCCTTGTTTTTTCAAGGTCTGGCTTGTAATGGTGAGCGTGTCCACGTTGAGTCCCCACAAGGGGGCATTGCCCGACAGGTAATGCACGGTCAAGGCGGTTACTTTGGCCGGCGGAACGGTATCTGGGACAAGGGCGGGCTTGAGGTGAGGCTTAGCGCCATCTACCTTGACCAGGATAGTGTCGGTCGAGGCATTATAGCAACTCAGGAACAGGGTCTTGTTTTCTCCCTTGGTCAGCTCGCCAAAGGGGATGCTCGGCTGGCTGACGCGCAACGCTCCGGCCAGGATGGGATATTGCTTATCGAGCGTGGCGGCTGTGGGTATGACGTTTCCCGTTATTTCAAGCACGGTGCGCTTGGGTGTGGTGTTGGTGAAGATGATGACCTGCTTGGAAAACAGCCCGGGTCGTCCGGCTGGATTGTAGGTGATGTCCACTGCGGCGGTGTCACCAGGCTGGATGGGGCTCTCGCGATAGCTAATGCCTGTGCAGCCGCAACCTGCTTGAGCCTTTACAATAACCAATGCATCGTTGCCCGCGTTGACCACACGCATTTGGCATGACACCTTGCCGTCTTTTTCATAAAAGACGCCAAGATCCATGGTTCGTTCCAGCCAGTGTGCCTGTGGCTGGGCCATAACGTTAATTACCGTGGCAACCAGTAACACTATGTGCAGGAAACGCTTCACGCTATTTCTTGGGGATGACGGTGCCCTCGATGCGCAAGGTGGTTGTGCGTTCCTTGCCGTTGGTCTTGATTTTGATGGTTTTCTTGAATGCACCGGGACGACCAATAGGGCTGTAGGTCACCTTGATTTTGCCCTTTTTGCCCGGTTTGATGGGCTTGGACGGGTACTCAGGACGGGTACAACCACACGAAGCGGTGGCGTCGATGATGAGCAGGGGTTTGTCGCCCGTATTGGTGAATTCAAACGTGCACGACACGGGGCCATTAGCTTCCTTGATGTTCCCAAAGTCATGCACCTTGGTCTCGAAAGTCGCTTGGGCGATTTTACCATCGGCTAAGGCTGATAATACCACCATGGCGATGGTGCATAATGCCAGTAAAAACCGTTTTGTCATTGTCGTTTTTGTATTGGTTTGATTTTAACGTGCAAAGTTAGGAACATTTTTTGTGTTTGGACTGGTTGCTGCCTCAAAATTAAATCAGTATTTCATAAAAAATCCAAAAACCATGATCAATGGAGGCTATTCTCGGCAAAAACTCGTATCTTTGTAGATTAAACAATTTTCATCAGCAATTCACAATCATCAAGATATGGCAAAAAAGAGCGGATTACAGTCGTTGAAACAGGAACGTCGTGAGTACCACGACAGGGTGATCAATTTTTTTAATGGACAGGGCGAAGCCGCGTTCAACTACAAGCAAGTGTCGGCTGCAGTGGGTGCCAATACACCCAAGCGTCGCACGCTCATCGTCGATATTTTGGACCAGCTGGCTGTCGATGGCTTCCTTGTCCAGGTGGCTGTTGGCAGCTATAAGGCGGCTAACCGGTCGTCGGTGGCCGAGGGTATCTTCATTCGCCGCAGCAATGGCAAGAACAGCGTTGACACGGCGACCGACGATGGTGAACCCATCATGGTGGCTGAACGCAACTCGATGCATGCGCTGAACGGTGACCGCGTGCTGGTGCACATCAGTGCCGCCCGCCATGGCATGGAGCCCGAGGCCGAGGTCGTGAAGATTCTCGAGCGCAAGGAGCAAGTGTTTGTGGGCACGCTGCAGGTGCTCAAGTATTTTGCTCAACTGGCGACCGACAGCAAGTTCCTTGCTACCGACATTTTCATCCCGCTCGACAAAATTTCAGGTGGCAAGACCGGTGATAAGGTGGTGGTCAAGATTGTCGATTGGCCTGAAGATGCCAATTCGCCCATCGGCGAGGTGGTCGACGTGCTGGGTATGGCAGGAGAGAATAATGCCGAGATCCACGCAATCCTGGCCGAGTTCGGTTTGCCTTATAAGTACCCCGAGAATGTAACCGAGGCCGCCGAGGCACTTGATGCCGGCATCACTGCCGAGGAGGTTGCTCGCCGCCGCGACATGCGCGACGTAACCACATTTACGATCGACCCCGCCGATGCCAAGGACTTTGATGACGCCCTGTCTATCAGGAAGATGAAGAATGGCAACTGGGAAATCGGTGTCCACATTGCCGACGTGAGCCACTATGTCACACCGGGTTCCATCATCGACAAGGAGGCCTATGAACGTGCCACATCGGTTTATCTGGTGGACCGCACTATCCCCATGTTGCCTGAGAAACTGTGTAACAACATCTGCTCGCTCCGTCCCGATGAGGACAAGCTCACGCATTCGGTCGTCATGGAGATGGATGCCGAGGCCAAGGTGAAGAAATACAAGATATGCCACACGGTGATCCGTAGCAACAGGCGCTTCTCCTATGAGGAAGCCCAGCACATCCTGGAGACAGGCAAGGGTGACCTTGCCGACGAGCTCGCTGTGCTCAACGAGATGGCCAAGCAACTGCGCCGTCGGCGCTTCGAGGAGGGCGGATCGGTGTCGTTCAACCGTGAGGAAATCAAGTTCGATATCGATGAGCAGGGCAAGCCCACCGCTGTACATGTACACGAGTCGAAGGAGGCCAATAAACTCATCGAGGAGTTTATGCTGCTGGCCAACTGCAAGGTGGCCGAGCACATCGGCAAGGTTGCCAAGAACAAGACGGCCAAGGCCTTTGTTTACCGTGTCCACGACCAGCCCGATTTGGACAAGTTGCAGAATTTCGCCGACATCGCTGCGCACTTTGGCTACAAGGTGCGCACCAAGGGGGCTGGCCGCGACATCAACAAGTCCATTAACAAGATGCTTGAGCAGGCCAAGGGAAAACCCGAGGAAGAAATGCTGGCCATACTGGCCATACGCTCGATGGCCAAGGCCGTCTATAGTGCGACCAATATTGGCCACTATGGTCTGGCGTTTGACTACTACACCCATTTTACATCGCCCATCCGCCGCTATCCCGACTTGACGGTGCACCGCCTGTTGGACAGGTATGCCGCTGGCGAGAAAAGCGTGGACCCCGTCAAACTCGAGGATCAGTGCAAGCACATGAGTGCCCAAGAACAGTTGGCGGCCAATGCCGAGCGCGCCTCTATCAAGTACAAGGAGGTGGAATTCATGGGCCAGCGATTGGGTGGCGTCTTTGAGGGGCACGTTTCGGGAGTGACCGAGTGGGGCTTGTATGTAGAGCTCGACGAGACCCATTGCGAGGGTCTGGTGGGCATCCGTGGACTGGATGATGACTTCTATGAGTTCGACGAGAAGAACTACTGCATCCGTGGACGTCGCCGTGGCAAGGTCTATCGCTTGGGTGATCCCATCTCGATCCAGGTGGCACGTGCCGACCTGATCAAGAAGCAACTCGATTTTGTCTTGGTGGACGAGGAAAATCCTGCCAATTCCCACCGCATCGACAAGGAACCCATCACCGAGCAGAACAGTCGCAGCACCAGTGGACGTCTGTCGCGCGATGAGCGCAAGCGCATCCAGTACGAGGGCAGCACGGCATCGCGGCGCCAGCAGCGGGGAGCCCGTGGCAACAGCACCCGCCGTCAGGCCAAGGAGGCCAAGGTGGGCCGCGCTGCCAAGAACAAGAAATCAGGCCGTTCCAGCCGTTCCGGTAAACCCCGTCGCCGCTAAATGAGTGAAGCAACGCAATACAGGGTAAAACTCGAGACGCTGGGCTGTAAACTCAACTTCTCTGAGACCGCGACTATGCAGTCATTGCTGGCCGAGCATGGCATTGTGCCCGTTGGCGCTGGCGAAACGCCCGACGTGTGTGTTGTCAACACATGCAGTGTGACAGCACTGGCCGACAGCAAGTGCCGCCAGCACATCCGTCACCTTATCCGTCAGTACCCCGACGCTCTGATGGTGGTCACGGGCTGTTATGCCCAGCTCAAGGGCAAGGAAATCGCCGAAATCCCGGGTGTGGATATTGTCCTGGGTAGCGAGCACAAGGCCGACATCGCCCGCTATGTCATGCAGTGGTTCGACGACCATCAGCGACAGTTGGCGGTGACCCCATCGCTCGACATCCGCTCATTCTCGCCCTCTTGCGACCGTGGCGACCGCACCCGCTACTGGCTCAAGGTTCAGGACGGTTGTGACTACTGGTGCAGCTATTGCACCATTCCCGCTGCCCGTGGGCGCAGTCGCAGCGGCACAATTTCCCAACTCGTGCAACAGGCGCGTCAGGTGGCAGCCGATGGAGGCAAAGAGATTGTCATCACGGGTGTGAACATCGGCGATTTCGGTAAGAATACGGGCGAGAGTTTCCTTGACCTGCTCAAGGCACTTGACCACATCGAGGGCATTGAGCGTTACCGCATCTCATCGATTGAGCCCGACTTGCTAACCGACGAAATCATCGGCTTTTGTGCCCGTTCACGGGCTTTCATGCCCCATTTCCACATCCCTCTCCAGAGCGGCAGTGACCCCATATTGAAGTTGATGCGCCGCCACTACGACCGTCAACTCTTTGCCGACAAGGTGGCCCGATGCCGTGAGTTGATGCCCGATTGCTTTATCGGTGTGGACGTGATGGTGGGCACACGTGGCGAGTTGCCCGAGCTGTTTGAGGATAGCTACAATTTCATTGCCGGGCTCGACGTGCAGCATCTGCACGTGTTCCCCTACAGCGAGCGTCCGGGCACAATGGCTCTGCGTATCCCTTATATCGTGAGCCAGCAGGACAAGCAGGAGCGTGCCGCCCGCATGATAGAGCTCAGCGACAGCAAGCAGGCCGACTTCACCCGCCGCTACCTGGGCACAGTGCGCCCTGTGCTACTCGAGCACGGACGCGGCAAGGGACTGATGCACGGCTTCACCGACAACTACATCCGCGTGAACGTGGAGCCCGACATGAACCTCGCCAACCAGATTGTGGACATCAAATTGTTGTCGCTCAACAACGACCTGAGCGTCAATGGGGAAGTGGTTTAAAGTTGAGGATTAAAGAGGAATAATTGAGTAATAAGAATGAAGCAGGTTGCTGTTATCATATTGAATTGGAATGGAGCCGCATTGTTGAGACGATATCTACCCTCGGTTATCGCGGGCACCGATGACGCCATTGCCGACGTGATTGTCGCCGACAACGGCAGCACCGACGACAGCCTTAAGGTGCTCCAGCAGGAATTTCCTATGGTCAAGGTGTTGACCTTTGACAAGAATTATGGCTTTGCCGAGGGATACAACTTGGCCATCAAGCAGACCATGTATCCTTACACCGTGTTGCTCAACAGCGATGTGCGCACCCCTCACGGGTGGCTCAACCCCCTGCTGGATTACATGGAGGCCAACCCCCATGTGGGAGCTTCAATGCCCAAGCTGCTTCACGACCGCGATGACGACAAGCAGATGTTTGAATATGCCGGCGCCGCGGGCGGCTACATCGACTGCCACGGCTACCCCTATTGCCGCGGGCGCATCTTTGAGCAGGTCGAGGACGACCATGGGCAGTATGATGATGGGGTCAAGAGTGTTTTCTGGGCTACTGGGGCCTGCCTGATGGTGCGCAGCAGGCTGTATCAGGATGTAGGCGGTCTGGACAAGGACTTCTTTGCCCACATGGAGGAAATTGACATGTGTTGGCGCATCCGCTTGGCAGGCTATGAACTGATGATGGTGCCGTCGAGCCACGTCTACCACTTGGGCGGCGGCAGTCTGAAAAAGGGTAATCCGCAGAAGACTTATCTCAACTTCCGCAACAACCTGTTGCTGTTGCACAAGAACCTGCCTCGTGAGGAAGGCCGCCGACTCCTGTTTGTGCGGCGCTTGATGGACACGCTGGCCTTTGGTATGGCTGTACTCAAGGGAAACTTTGGCGACGCGTGGGCCATCGTGCGCGCCCATCGCGACTTCCGCCGCATACGCTCCCGCTACACCTCGCAACCCACCGTCAACCTGCTGCTTGAGCTCCCCGAGGAGCGCGTCAACATCGTCACCGCCCACTTCCTGCACGGTGTGAAACTGTTCACCGACCTGAAAATAGATTAAATCAATATAGTTATGAGAAAGCTTGGATTTGGATTGATGCGTCTGCCGCTCGTCAACACTGATGACCAGACGAGCATCGACATCGAGAATTTTAAACTGATGGCCGACACATTCATCGAGCGCGGCTTCACCTACTTTGACACGGCTTATCCCTATCACGGCAGGGCCAGCGAGACGGCACTGCGCGAGGCGGTGGTCAAGCGTTACCCACGTGAGGCCTTCACGGTCACCAGCAAGATGCCCGTGTGGGCCATCAAGGAGGAGGCCGATCTGGAGCGCATCTTCAATGAGCAACTCGAGAAATGCGGCGTGGACTACTTCGACTACTACTGGTTGCACGCCCTCAACCACGAGCGTGCAGAGCTGATGGAACGCTTCGACGGCTGGGGCTTCATTGCCCGCAAGAAGGCCGAGGGCCGCATCCGCCACATCGGTTTCTCTTATCACGATGATTCGGCGTTGCTGGCTCAGATTCTGGAAAAGCACCCCGAGGCTGAATATGTACAGTTACAGATCAACTACCTTGATTGGGACAGCCCGGCCATCGAGGCGCGCACGTGCTATGAGCTGTGCGTCAAGCACGGCAAACCCGTCATCGTGATGGAACCAGTCAAGGGTGGCTCACTGGCGCGCGTCCCCCAAGCCATCGATTGCCTGTTCAGGCAGTATAACCCCGATGCATCGCCTGCCTCGTGGGCAATCCGTTATTGCGCTTCATTGCCAGGCGTGATGACTGTGCTCAGCGGCATGAGCAACATGGAACAACTCTTGGACAACACTTCCTACATGCAGGATTTCCAGCCCCTCAACGACGAGGAACAGGACATCATTGCCCGTGCTACACAGACCATTCGCGACGCCATCGCTGTGCCATGCACGGCTTGTCACTACTGCACCGGCGGCTGCCCGCAGCAGATTGCGATTCCCGAGTATTTCAACCTGTACAATAATTTGCAGCAATTCCCTGAGCAGAAGGGTAACTGCAAACTCTACTACGACCTGCTTGCCAAGAACCACGGCAAGGCCAGCGAGTGTGTTGAGTGCGGCCAGTGCGAGGCTCAGTGTCCCCAGCACATCGACATCATCGACAACCTCAAGCTCGTCGGCTCTTCTTTTGAGGCATAACCCTGCTGATGGGATAGAGCATCATGATGGGCGCACTGTGGTAGAACGGACGAGCATGGTCAAGAAACATATCGCCCATGATGTGGCGATCTATTCATCTATCTAATAGATGGGCCCTACTTGATCATGAAGAATTTTTCCCGCACAACAATAGTTTTTAATATCCGTTGTGCGCTGGGTAGATGGTCTTTCTTGTCTTCTGATTATCAGCAGTGTGTATCGGCTCAAATTCATAAAATCGGTTAAAACTATTGACAAACGCCTCTGGATGTTGTAATTTTGCATTTCTTACATTGAAAACAGACAACTGAAGACATGGCTAAACAAGAAAACAAAGTGCAAGTCGAGAACAAGTCAGGCGGTAAGGTGTCTTATCCGCTGGGAAAGATCAATTTCATCCTCATGGGCATCTGCCTGTTGCTTATCATCATCGGTTTTTGGCTGATGACGGGTGATGCTAACGTGGGTGACACGTTTAACAAGAATCTGTTTGAAAGCAGCCGCGTCACAACGGGACCAATCATTGCTTTCTTTGGCTTTGTGCTCATGGCTTTTGCCATCATCTATCGCAAGAAGGATAACAACCAGGAGAATAAAGAATAAATTGTCATGAGTTGGTTAGAAGCGTTGATTCTGGGCATTGTCCAGGGTCTGACCGAGTATCTCCCTGTGAGCAGTAGCGGCCATTTGGCAATCGGCAGCTACCTGTTTGGCATTGATGGTGCTGATAACTTGACGTTTACCATCCTGGTTCATGTGGCCACCGTGCTCAGCACCTTTGTTGTGCTGTGGAGCGAGATCGACTGGATCTTGAAGGGCTTGTTCAAGTTCAAGATGAACGAGGAGACCCGTTATTTCATCAACATCCTCGTGTCGATGATTCCCATCGGCATCGTGGGCGTGTTTTTTAAGGACAAGGTGGAAGAAATCTTCGGTAGCGGATTGCTCATCGTGGGCTGCATGTTGCTGTTGACTGCGGCGTTGCTCATCTTCTCCTATTATGCCAAGCCGCGTCCAAAGGAGAAGATTTCATGGCGTGATGCCTTGATCATCGGTGTTGCACAGGCATGCGCCGTGATGCCCGGCCTGTCGCGTTCGGGCAGCACTATTGCCACGGGATTGATGTTGGGTAACAAAAAAGAGTCGCTGGCTCAATTTTCCTTCCTGATGGTCATTCCGCCCATCTTGGGTGAGGCTTTGCTCGACATGCTCAAGGCTGTCAAGGGTGAGGAGGCGTTTGGTGGCATCGACACCTTGCCCCTGGTGGTAGGCTTTGTCGCCGCATTTGTGGCCGGCTGCCTGGCTTGCAAGTGGATGATCAGCATCGTCAAGCGTGGCAAGTTGGTGTGGTTCGGTGTGTATTGCATCATCGCTGGCATGTGTGCCATCGCCCTCTCCCAATTGATGCCCGCTCCGGCAATGTAATAATTACCTGTCAACTGAGTAAAAATGCTTAACCCGATAGAAGGCGAAATATTCTGCATCGACAAGCCGTTGAGGATGACCTCGTTTGCCGCGGTCAAGAAGGTGCGTGCCGTCTTGCGGACCCATCTGGGAACTCGACAGGTCAAGGTGGGGCATGCGGGAACGCTCGACCCGCTGGCCACTGGGGTGCTGCTGTTGTGCACTGGTCACGCTACCAAGCGCATCGACGAGTTGCAGGCTGGCGTCAAGGAGTATATCGCCGACATCAGGCTGGGAGCGACAACGCCCAGCTATGACCTGGAAACCCAGGTCGATGCCACTTATGAATGGCGTCACATCGACAGGGCGCTCGTTGAGCGTGTGCTGCAAGAGCAGTTCACGGGCACCATTGAGCAGGTGCCGCCTTCATTCTCGGCCTGCAAGATCGATGGCAAGCCCGCCTACAAGTTGGCACGCAAGGGGCATGATGTGGAAATTCGCCCAAAGACCCTCGTCATCGACGAGATAGAGGTGCTGCAATGTGGCTTGCCCGACGAGCCCACGCTGCAAATACGCGTGGTGTGCAGCAAGGGTACCTACATCCGCGCGCTGGCCCGCGACATTGGCGAGGCATTGAATAGCGGTGCCCACTTGACGGCACTGCGCCGCACCCGTGTGGGAGACATCACCATCGACAAGTGCCTCACTCTTGAGGGGCTGGTTGAGAAGCTGGACAGCGAGACCTATGTTTCTCCTGAGCAGGCTGCTGCCGATCGCTTGGAGCGTGAGCGCATCGAGAACCGTGAACGCGCCGCCCGCATGAAGGCCGAGCGCGCTGCCCGCAAGCAATCCACTGCCACTCAAGACTGTGGCCTGCAGCACAAGCGCACGTCACAAATCAAGTGAACCGTGAGCGGTGACGCATCACACAATATCCGACAACCGATAACTGACAACACAGAATAGAATAAAAGAATATGAAACTTTCAGAATTTAACACGCGGATGCCCGAGGATCTCATCGCCTCACATCCCACTCCCGTGCGTGACGAGTCTCGATTGATGGTGCTACACAAGCAGAGCCGTGAGATTGAACACAAAGTGTTCAAGGACATCCTTGACTACTTCAATCCTCATGACTTGTTTGTGTTCAACGACACACAGGTTTTCCCTGCCAAACTCTTTGGCAATAAGGAGAAGACGGGTGCCCGCATCGAGGTGTTCTTGTTGCGTGAGCTGAATCCCAACAACAAGCTGTGGGATGTGCTCGTTGAGCCAGCCCGCAAGATCCGCATCGGCAACAAGCTCTACTTTGGACTTGACGACTCGATGGTGGCCGAAGTCATTGACAACACCACCTCGCGCGGCCGTACCCTGCGTTTCCTCTACGATGGTGACCATGACCAGTTTAAGCAGGACCTGTATCGCCTGGGTAACACTCCGTTACCCTACTACATCAACCGTGAGCCCGAGCCCGAGGATGCCGAGCGTTACCAGACCATCTTTGCCAGCAAGGAAGGGGCTGTCGTGGTTCCCGCTGCCGGATTGCACTTCTCCCGTGAGTTGATGCGCCGCATGGAGATCCGTGACATCGACCGTGACTTCATCACGATGCACATCAGTCTGGGCAGCTACCGCGACATCGACGTCGAGGATCTGTCCAAGCATCGCATGGACAGCGAGGAGATGGACGTGAGCGTCGAGTTGGCCGAGAAAGTCAACACCCTGCGCGACGCGGGCAAGAAGGTGTGTGCTATTGGAACGTCGGTATTGCGCGCCTTTGAGACCTGCGTGGGCATGAATGGACACATCAAGCCCTATGGCGGCTGGAGCAACAAGTTCTTGTTCCCGCCCTACGAGTGCACCACCTGCGACGCTTTGGTATCCAATTTCCACATGCCTTATTCCATCATGCTGATGGCTCAAGCTGCATTCGGTGGTTATGAGCCCACGATGGAAGCCTACCGTGTGGCCATCGAGGAAAAATACCGCTTCGGTGCCTATGGTGATGCCATGCTCATTTTGAACGATTGATTCTTCAGAGAAAAGTATTATAATTCATGAAGGCGGGCGGTGCGAATCGCTCGTCTTTTTTTTGGGGATAGTCAAATAATTAGACGTAAAAGCGTAAAAAAAGTAGACAATCGGCAGTTTTGTTCTTCAATGGTGATGTTGGTCAGTCATCGATGTGGTTAATTTGTGTCGTAATTATTCTTTATTATTGACATCAATTATTGACTACATGACTATGAAACAAATACTGTCTTTCCTTTGGACCCTGTGTGTGACGGTACTCCCCATTGGCGCCGAGGTCATAAATATGGATGTGGCGCTGCTGGTGGCCCAGAACTTCATCAGCAACCTGGATAATGGCGCGACCGTCAATCACATGATGACCGTGAACAGTGCAGCTCATCCGTCACGGCCACTTTATTACATCTACAATTCCTCCAGCCTGACGGGGCACGGCCGTTATATAATCGTGGCTGGTGACAGCAGGGCACGACAGGTCTTGGCCTATGGTGACGGACCCATAGATGTCAACGATATCCCAGACGGCTTGCAGGAGATGATGGACATCTATGCCGAGCAAATCGAATCCTTGGTCGGCAACGGTGAGTCGGGCCATGTGGTCAGGCTCGCAGCCGGCAGGCCGGAAACAGAGACGCCAAGCACTGTCGAGCCCCTGCTCTCAACCATGTGGGGGCAAAACTCGCCGTTTAACCAGGCCACGCCCATCGTTGATGGCCAAGCGTGTACGACAGGGTGTGCTGCCACAGCCTTATCCATGATCTTGGCCTTTCACAGCTATGCCAATCTGGTCGATTCCCTGCCGCGATATGTCACCAAGACTCTGGGCATCACGATCGGCGCACTGGAACCCATCGACTTTGACTGGGACAACATGATTGATGATTACAGCAACGGCAACTATACAGCCGATCAGGCCCGTGCCGTGGCGCAATTGATGCGCTATGTGGGACAAGCCGAGTTGATGGACTACACCACAGGGGCCAGCGGTGCCAACATCTATAGCATCAACAATGCCATTGGCTGTTTTGGTTACAGTCACAAGTTGCTGATCAATAACCAGGACAATGACGCGACCTGGGGCGAAATGATCCAATCCCAATTGCAGTCTGGATGCCCGGTGCTGTATTGTGCCCGCAGCCAGCCAGCGTCGTCCCACGCCTTTGTCATCGACGGTTATGATTCCAGCAGCGACACTTATCACATCAATTGGGGATGGAGTGGTAAGGGCAACGGCCATTGTGCGCTTAACGCTTTCAAGCCTTCCAACTCGTCCACAGTCTATAACGAGGGGCACATGATGATTGTCGACATTCACCCTGCAGCCAAGACTGTTACTGTTGACAAGGATTCACTGTCGTTTGAGGAATTCACTGGTTATACTCAGACACAGACGCTCACCGTGACGGGTTATAACCTGAGCCAGGACGTGAATCTCGAGGTGGTGGACATGGATGGTTGTTCGATGTTTGAGGTCTCGCCATCGGTCATCACGCCTGCTCAAGCTGCCAAGGGCCAGACGGTAACAGTGCAATTCACACCTTGCTCCCAGGGGGTAACGCAAGCCGTCGTGCTGCTGACGAGCAGTGAGATTGATACCGTTGCGGTTGAGCTGATGGGCCAATCTGTCATTGCTACTGGATACATTCAAGTAGATTCTACCACCATTCACATTACGGGTACGGTCAATACCGGCGATTCGCTCCACATCATCGACGTGATGGGAGATGGAACGAATTGCGTCATTATCCCCATTAAAGTGTACCACATCTTGAGCCAAAACAGGATGTGTGCGGGCTATGGCAATGGAAACAATGATGCCGATCCGCATGACGTAATCCCTTCAAATGTGTGTTCCTACAACTTGGAAGGGGATGGCTCTTATCAGGTTGGATTTGAGCAAAGGGATTATATGGACCCTACTTGGGTCACATTGGAAACCCCGTTAACCTGTAGAATCCCCATCTTGTATGATTTCAGGACCACTGGTCAGCACAATGCCACCTTGACAATCACATCCAGGACGATGGTGACCAGACCGGTTGTCATCCACCTGATTGGCGAGGCAGTGTGTGATGGGGATTATGTGTGTGGCGACGTGAATGGTGACGGCACTGTCAATGTCAGTGATGTTACCAAACTCATCAGCCATGTTTTAGGCAATGATGTGGTAGCTGACGTGAGGGCTGCTGACATGAACTCCGACGGTTCCATCAACGTCTCGGACGTCACGTTGTTGATCAATCGTGTGTTGAACAACTCTTAGCAGCATAGCCGGCGTCAACCGACTGTGGGGTGAGTGATCATGGCCCGGAGCAGTCGCCTCAAGAGCGTTGATGTCCCGGAAGGCTCTTGCGCGCTTTTGCGCGATTGCATGTTTTTTAGTGGATAGCGAAGATTTAAAGGGGATATTCAAAAAAATTTCATTATCTTTGCAGGATATTTGTGGATTATAAACAACAATCAACTCAATTAATAACTAAAAAACATCAATTTTTATGTGGTTAACTAATTCATCTGTAGGACGCAAGGTGGTGATGTCGGTAACCGGCCTCTTCCTTGTCCTGTTCGTCACATTCCATGCGCTGATGAACGCAGTGGCCATCATTAGCCTTGACGCTTATGATGCCGTCTGTGAGTTCCTTGGTGCCAATTGGTATGCCGTGCTGGGCACGCTGGTGCTTGCTGGCGGATTTGCGATTCACATCATCTTCGCATTCATCCTCACCTTGCAGAACCGCAAGGCTCGCGGTAACAACCGCTATGAAGTGACCGCTAAGCCCAAGGATGTCGAGTGGGCATCGCAGAACATGCTCGTTCTGGGTATCATCGTGTGCTGCTTCCTGATTCTGCACCTCGTGCAGTTCTGGGCCAAGATGCAGCTTCCCGAGCTCATGGGCGAGCACGTCATGCCGGGCTCTTTCTATCTGGGAGCCACCTTTGGTCAGTTGTGGGTTCTTCCTGTTTACCTGATTGGCTTTGCTGCCCTGTGGTTCCACATCAGCCACGGTTTCTGGAGCGCTTTCCAGACCTTGGGCACCGCCAACGACAAGTGGATTCCTCGCTGGCAGTGCATCTCAAAGTGGTGGGCCAGCATCGTGTTTATCCTGTTTGCTGTCGAAGCTATCTACTTCACGCTTCACTTCAACGGAATTATCAATTGCTAATCGCTGAGTATTAACCTAATTAAAATTTGTAACACAAATGGAAGAAACAAAGATCAACGCTCAGCCCATCGATTCCAAGATTCCCGAGGGACCCATCGCTGAGAAATGGACCAACTATAAGGCTCATCAAAAACTCGTCAACCCTGCCAACAAGCGTAAACTCGACATCATTGTCGTGGGTACCGGCTTGGCTGGTGCGTCGGCTGCTGCCACGCTGGGCGAGATGGGATTTAACGTGCTCAACTTCTGCATCCAGGATTCACCCCGTCGCGCACACTCGATTGCCGCTCAGGGTGGTATCAATGCAGCCAAGAACTATCAGAACGACGGCGACTCGGTTTACCGCTTGTTCTACGACACCGTCAAGGGTGGTGACTACCGTGCCCGTGAGGCCAACGTCTATCGCCTGGCCGAGGTGTCCAACAATATCATTGACCAGTGTGTGGCTCAGGGTGTTCCCTTTGCCCGCGAGTATGGCGGTCTGCTGGCCAACCGTTCGTTCGGTGGCGCTCAGGTGAGCCGCACTTTCTACGCCAAGGGTCAAACCGGTCAGCAGCTGCTGCTCGGTGCCTACTCCAGCCTCAACCGCATGATCCATGCAGGCAAGGTAAAGAGCTACAACCGTTACGAGATGCACGATGTGGTCATCATCGACGGCCGTGCACGCGGTATCATCGCCAAGAACCTGGTGACCGGTAAGCTCGAGCGCTTTGCCGCCCATGCCGTGGTTATCGCCACTGGTGGTTATGGCAACACCTACTTCCTGAGCACCAACGCGATGGGTTGCAACTGCTCGGCTGCCATGGCTTGCTACCGTCACGGTGCCTACTTTGCCAACCCTGCCTATGTGCAGATTCACCCCACCTGCATACCCGTGCATGGTGACAAGCAGTCCAAGCTGACGCTGATGAGTGAGTCGCTGCGCAACGACGGCCGCATCTGGGTTCCCAAGAACATCGAGGATGCCAAGAAGCTGCAGGCCGGCCAGATCAAGGGCAGTGACATCCCCGAGGAAGAGCGTGACTACTATCTGGAGCGCCGCTATCCCGCCTTTGGTAACCTCGTTCCCCGTGACGTGGCCAGCCGCGCTGCCAAGGAGCGTTGCGACAAGGGCTATGGTGTGAATAACACCGGCAAGGCCGTGTTCCTCGACTTCAGCGAGGCCATCAACCGCCTGGGCATTGACGTGATTCGTCAGCGCTACGGCAACCTGTTCGACATGTATGAGGAAATCACCGACGTCAATCCCGGTGAGCTCGCCAACGAGATCAACGGTGTTAAATACTACAATCCCATGATGATTTATCCCGCCATCCACTACACGATGGGCGGCATCTGGGTTGACTATGAGTTGCAGACCAGCATCAAGGGTCTGTTCGCTATCGGTGAGTGCAATTTCAGCGACCACGGTGCCAACCGCCTGGGTGCTTCGGCCCTGATGCAGGGCTTGGCCGACGGTTACTTCGTGTTGCCTTACACTATCCAGAACTACCTGAGCGACCAGATCACCGTTCCCCACTTCTCGACCGACAGCAAGGAGTTTGACGAAGCCGAGAAGCGCGTTCAGGCCAACCTTGACCACCTGATGAGCATTCAGGGCAAGCGCTCGGTCGACAGCATCCACAAGGAGCTGGGTAACGTGATGTGGGAATATGTGGGCATGGCACGCACCAAGGAGAGCCTTGAGACCGCATTGAAGAAGCTCAAGGAGCTGCGCAAGGAGTTTGAGACCAACCTGTTTATCCCCGGCACCCAAGAGGGCATGAACATCGAGCTCGACAAGGCATTCCGCCTGCGCGACTTCATCACCATGGGCGAGTTGATTGCCTATGACGCCTTGAACCGCCACGAGAGCTGCGGTGGCCACTTCCGCGAGGAGCACCAGACCGAGGAAGGCGAAGCCAAGCGCGACGATGAGAACTTCTTCTATGTCGCCTGCTGGAAGTACAACGGCAGCGATGAGACTGCTCCCACGCTCATCAAGGAGCCGCTCCACTACGAGGCCATCAAGGTCCAGACGCGTAACTATAAGTCATAATCAACCACCCTTTTAAAATTCATCGAATACAATGGAGACAAATATAAGTTTCAAACTTAAGGTTTGGCGTCAGGCCAACGCTCATGCCGAGGGCCGCTTTGAGACCTACGAGATGCGCGACATTCCCACCGACACCTCCTTCCTCGAGATGATGGACATCCTCAACGAGCAGCTCATCGAGAAGGGTGAGGAGCCCGTTACCTTTGACCACGACTGCCGCGAGGGCATCTGCGGCATGTGCTCGCTCTATGTCAACGGTCATCCCCATGGCCCCGCTACGGGTGCGACCACTTGCCAGCTCTACATGCGCCGCTTCCACGACGGTGACACCATCACCGTTGAACCCTGGCGCAGCGCTGCCTTCCCTGTAATCAAGGACTTGATGGTTAACCGCAATGCCTTTGACCAGATTCAGCAGGCTGGTGGCTATGTCAGCTTCCAGACCGGCGGTGCCCAGGATGCCAACGCCATCCCCATCAGCAAGGAGGCTGCCGACGAGGCTATGGACAGTGCAACCTGCATTGGTTGCGGTGCCTGCGTCGCTGCCTGCAAGAACGGGTCGGCCATGCTGTTCCTCAGTGCCAAGGTCAGCCAGTTCGCACTGCTGCCCCAGGGTCGTGCCGAGGCCAAGCGCCGCGTCAAGGCCATGCTCGCCAAGATGGACGAACTCGGTTTCGGTAACTGCACCAATACCGGTGCCTGTGCCGCCGAGTGCCCCAAGAACATCAAGCTGAGCAACATCGCCCGCTTGAACCGCGAGTTCCTGTGCGCCAAGTGCAGCGACTAACCATTATCGGTAACAAATCATATTTCATGCCGCGTGAATGTTGCAGTTCGCGCGGCATGTCTATTGTTGTGGGATTTCGGTAAACACGAGGCCCTACTTGCCACTGGGTGGCCACGACAAGGCGAGGCCCTACTTGCTCATGAAGAATTTTTCCCGGACAACAATAGTTTTTTTTGTAACTTTGCGGGCGATGAGGACACACTTGTGGAACATATTGGCAGTTGCCATGGTGCTCGTGGTGATGGTCACGGGCTGTCACCGTGCGCCACGCTATGACAGCCGCCTCGTGGCGGCCGACAGCCTCATGCACGATGCCCCTGACAGCGCCCTGGCCATTGTCCAGGCCGTTAGCCGCGGCAGCCTCGCCAGCGAGGGCGACCGCGCCTACCGTGACCTGCTGCTCACACAGGCCCGCTACCGCTGCTACATCACCGCCACTACCGACAGCGACATCAACCGCGCCCTCAACTACTACCGCCGTCACGACAGCGAGCGCGAGAAACTCACCCGCGCCTACATCTACAAGGGTGCCGTCATGGAAGAACTCGGCCACCCCGACAGTGCCATGCTCTACTACAAACACGCCGAAGCTACCGCTGCCCCCAACGACTACTTCAACCTGGGATACAGCAAAATGCGAATTGCCGAACTCTATCAAGGTCAAATTTCACGAGATAGTGCTGCATTTTTTAGGCTTTATGGGGCAAAAAAATGTTTTGAACTTTTACAAGACACGGGATACATAATTGTGGTAGATGGAATGTTAGGTGCAATTCATGGACTTCATTGCCCTGATTCTGCTAAGTATTATCTTAATCGAGCTATTGAATTGTCCAAAGCATTTAAGCCAGAAATCCAATACACTTATATATCAAAATTGGCTGGAGTCTATCTTTACAATGATAAAGATTTTGAAAGGGCTAATAAACTGTCGATGGATGTACTAATGAATGGACGAAATCAAAGCAAGGAAAACCAATTTTACTACTATGCAGTATTGTCATACATAAAACTGCACAAGTTGGATTCGGCCAAGATAATTCTAAGTTTGACGCCGACACCGCGAAATGCGTCTGACAGCATCCTTCATCTCGATGCTCTTGCTGAAATTGCAAAGTCTGAGGGAAATCATCCAGTTTATGGCAATTTAGTATCAGATAACAAAAATCAGTTGAGTACTTTTATTGACAATTTACAAGAGAAAGAACTTTCTTCTGCTGAAGCCCAGTTTGATAAGCAACAGATTTTGAAAGATAATAAACAGTTAACCGACACAACTATTAATCTTTACTTGATACTGCTGTCTTCCTTTGTGCTATTATCTGTGCTTTTGTGGCTTTTGTTCATGTTACACCGAAAGACAAAACTAGTTCAACAGGAGACCTTGTCCACTCAAAACGAACTAAAAAAGATTAGATTACAGATTGGCCAAGATAATAAGACTGTTTCAGAGATTGTAAATTATCGTATAGACGCATTAAAAGAGCTCTACGATAGTATGAGAGTGAAAATTCCAGATGAAAGTGACAGGAGAAAAAAGACCATTCCATTATCAAGTTATTTCGCCTTATTAAATCAGAGAAAAGAACTCACGAGAATAACTTTAAGTGATTCATTCTGGAAAAAGATGGCATTTTCGGTGAATGCAGAGTATAAAGGTGTACTTTCATTTGTTGAAAAGAAATATCAGAATTTAACACAGGATGAATTGAGGATTTTCTGCTTATTGTGCTCTGGACTTTCACCACAAATCATCAAGCACTGTGTAAACTTCACAAATGCTAATACAGTAACAAATTATAGAAGTATCATTATCAAAAAAAGGATGGGACTCGATATGTCATTCGAGGATTTTTTACGCAAATACATGAATGGAGAGTTGGAATAGCTCAAAATGTCATTCAACGGAGGATAATGAATGCGCGTTTACCCTGATGTATTATAAATTTTCACAACCAGCTGTTTCCCAATCAATTAACCGTCTATAAAATGTACTGATTTTTTTTGCCTTAAGCGATTTATACAGTAATTTTGCATGGTTACAAACCATAAAAATAACTACAATGAATCGCATTTTATTTATTTTTCTTTTTCTTACTTTTTCATCATTTGTATTTCAAATGTATGGTGATGGGGTTATGCCAAACCAAATCCATATTGAACAACGTCCAAATGGAGGCACCCATTCCGGACAACCGCTGTTTCCGGCCGATCAACCTGACGTGTATTACAATGATGTGACACAGGTAATCATTATCGATGGCACGGGATACTCCACTTATTATAATGTAGAGATTACCTCGCTGTCAACATTCTACGTGATGATCAGCACCAGTGTCAACGGCAATTATGACACCATCGACGTGTCATCCCTACCTGATGACAATTACGAAATCATCCTCACCTCGTCCTACAACAACGTTTTCGAGGGATACTTCACCAATTATTAACATCCAGACACTATAAAACCAATATATATGTCATTTCATTCTAATTATTCCGATCCATTCAACGAATATTCCCTACCCACTTTTCTCGAGGGCGGTGTTATTGACATGAGTAATAAAGACCTTGTCATTGAATTAGGTCAAGGCTCTTATTCCCTTGATTACAATCTGTTGATCCATAGGCACAACATCATCATCAGGGGGCAAGGCAGCGCAAAGACCTTCTTGAATGTGCCAATCAATATTGGCATGATAGGCGATTCAATCATTAACCTTAAAGGGGATTTTGGAGAGGAGATTTCTGTTGCAATCAGCGGTTTGACTCTTAACGCCATGGTTGATAAAGATCAAGCCCAAGCCGCAAATCATGACTTGACTCAGAAAGAGACGTATTTAGTCAAGTGCTGTCATGCAAAGTCTGTCATCATACGTGATGTCAAGATGCGTATTGAGAACCTGGCATCGACATGCGTCGACATCCGTCGGGGTTTCAATATTGATATCCGTGGCTGCGAGTTCAAGAACTACAACCGCCGCTGGACAGGTGGCGGGATATGGTTACGCGGAGACATTGAGAACGTAATTATCGAAGACAATGATTTCTACAAGTATGGCAATGATGAATTGATCGCAATATTCAATACAAACAATTTTGAGGGAGTGAATACCTCTGAAGAGATCAGCAAGAAGAATGTTGAAATCAGATATAACCGTTTTTATTGCCAAGACGACAATGGGGGACAAAACATCGACTCCATCATCACTGAAACGGGTGACCGTGGCACATGGGATGGCTGCAACCAGCGATTTATCGCAGTCTACACGAACCAGGACTCAAACAAGGTGAAGAACGCATTGGACGAAATTGTGCTGAGCTCCACCCCCTGCCATCAGGCAATCAACGGCATCCATTTTTATAACAATGAGTTCCACATCAATGCCCCATTATCGCATTTGTTCACTGCCGCATTTGACAAATACACCACCTTCAAGGACATTGCATTCAGAAATAACACCATTGACTATGCTGGCTGGACGGTTGAAGGAAGCAGCTCAAACTTCAAGGAGCTGATGGATTTCTGTGTCTTCTATGACACGGGCTATGCCTCGGAACTCGATGGTGACTATGACGGATTCAGCGAAGAGCCTTTCTACATTACGGGCAATACCATCACATGTGGCTCCAATATCCGGAATGTCCGCACGAAAAACGGCATTCAGTTTTATGTTGACAACCACATCATAGTGGACTTCAAAGGGACAAAAGTCTTTTTTAATAAAAATACGGTCATCTGTACACGAGAGGAGTACACCTCGGACGAGCAGAGCTATGCCAACAAGGGCGTGGAGGTATTCCATTGCGGTGGAAAAGGCGGAGAAATCGTGTTCAGCAACAACCACTGCGAGGGCATAAAGAGCCTTATCTGTTGGAACAGTGCGGGGTCACCTATAACACTTGGCAGGTCATGGGGATGCGGCAACTACCTGCAAGGTGATCCAAGGATTACTCACATCAATATTCTCGAATGTCATGATTCAATGCTAAGCAATGAAATTATCGCTGATTATCCGATTTTCTTTTTAGAAGAATTCGCCAACACCGGGACAGCGCAATTCATTGGGAACCGTGTTTACCGTGACATTTCCCGTGCCACCTATTTCACGACACCGTGGGGTCATATTTATTATACAGGCACAACAGGGTCAAACAACAATATCCAGTCGATGAGACTTGTCTCCTGTGACAATGTTTTTGATAACCTGATGATGCAAAACATGTACTCATATCTGCAAAGTGGAACGATGAGGACCATTCACAAGAGTAACGTGTTTGCGGACCTGTATGAGTCGTGAGATAATCAGCCGTTTATGCTTTCGTCCATAAATAACAGGTTGGCCATGTGCCTGCTGGCCGTGTGCGTGACCTTGCCGGTTTGCGCTCAGTCCGGTTTGCGTCCACGCGGAGACGTGAACTGCGATTGGGAATTCACCATAGCGGATGTCAATTTCCTCATAGACATAATACTTGACGGTGATTATACTCCCGCATCTTTCAACATGTACTATGCCGACGTCAACGGGGACAAGGAGCTTAACCTTGCCGACGTCAATGCCGCGATCGATGGCCTGATGCATGGCGGCCTGCAGCCTATGCCGGGCCCCTCAGGAACATTGCCCATACTGCATGTCGTCACAGAGGGGCATCGCGGTGTCAACGGCAAGGAGGCAGAAGACTACATCCGAGCGTCATGGTGGCTTGACGCAAACGGCAAGCCAGGCATTGAACCCGTAGGTTCGCCGGGCCAGCCGATGGGCATGGTGATCAAGGGCCACGGCAACTACACCTGGACCGACTGCGACAAGAAATCATTCCGCCTCAAGCTTGATGAGAAACTCCCGCTCATGGGCATGCCGGCCAGCCGCCACTGGGTGATCAAGGCCAACGCATTTCAGGACAAGGGGAAAGTTGAGGACGCCCTGCCCTTTGAGATCGGTAACAGGATGGGCATGGCATGGAACCCGCACATCAGGCCGGTGGAGCTGGTGCTTAACGGTGAATACCTTGGGCTGTATTTCCTCTATGAGAAGATACGCGTGGCAAAGAAACGGGTGAATATCGTTGAGCAGCAGAACGGCGAGCAAGACCTGTACAACGTTACCGGAGGGTGGCTGCTCGAGATCAACAACTACCAGGAGACGGGCAACATCATTTTCACCGAGGGCAACGGCAAGCCTTTTTGGGTCATGCCGCACTCTCCCGACTCCCTGAGCCTTGAACAGCGTGAGTACATCACCTCGGTTCTTGAGAGGGCGGACTCCGCTATTTATCTGACCGACAAGAATGACCGTGCATGGGAAAAGTACATCGACATCGAGAGCCTGGCCGTTTATTATATTGTCCAGGAGATCGTGGACAATCCGGAGGCTTTTTCCGGAAGCTGCTATATGTATAAGCAGCGCGGCTTGAACACCAAACTCATCTTCGGCCCGCTTTGGGACTGTGACCACTCTTATTACAGGTACAACGATCACTATGAGTTCAACGAATTCATCTATGAGAATATCCCTGAAAACTGGTTCTCGAGATGGATTGGCGAGATTGCCAGGTTTCCACATTTCCAGGAAAGGGTGAGGTATCATTGGCAACGGTTTATGCAGGAGGTCTATCCATACATGGATGCTTTTATGGACGACTTTGTTTCTGAAATAGAGCTGGCCGGTATAGCCGATTATCAGCGCTGGCCACAGTTCGATGGAAGGAGCATAAAGGCAAGACTCAACCTGTATTGTAAACCGTCCTTTCATAAAAAAGTGGCTTGGCTCAATAGCCGATGGGGGAGTGCCACAACAGCCGTAAAATCTGAACCGGTCAGCGAGGCCGGCTGGCCACGCTGACCGGTTGATCGGCACCCGAGTCAGCGGCAGCTACGCCACCATCGACGTCTCCTCACTTCCCGCCGACGATTATGAGATCATTATCACCTCGTCACTGAATAATGTATATGAGGGATATTTCGCCAACTATTAACACATAGTCTCCGCTATATGCAACTGATGTATTATTAACGTATATAAACCACTTAAATCATAACAAAATGAAAAAATTATTTGTTTTGGCAGCAATCTGCCTGCTGGCCTCTGCCAGCCACATGAGTGCACAACTCATCATCCGCAACAATGGCCATGCCGAAATTGGCCATGACCCATATGACCCAGTTCCAGAAGGACTTCCATTCTTCTATTATGACATGTTGGACACTGTCACTGTTCTGAAGGTGTTTGGAAATCGGGAAAATGGATCAGGAGCTCATATTACCTTCGGCGATAACCTGATTAGGCTGAACTATAACGCAAGTATTGGTGAACTTGGGTATTCTGACACTGATTGCCTGTGGTTGCAAGGCAAGCATGGCACATATATCACGGCAGGATTGCAAGCTGCAGACACCATCATGTATTATGATTACAAACGCTCCACAGACGTCAATTTCCGCAAAAATGTAACCACTACAGGGGTCTTTGTCCAGTCTGATGAACGTTTCAAGGAAAATGTGGAACCCGTGAGCGACGTACTATCTTCGCTTGAGAACCTTGAAGCTGTAAGCTATACGCTTAAAAATGACAATGCTAAGCAATGCCGCGCTATCGCAAATGAGATGCCTGCCGTAACCGAGAAAGACCAACGTGATAAGGTTTTCTTTGATCAATTCTATGCCGAACAAGAGCAGGGCGACGAACGTTACGGCTTTCTGGCCCAGAACGTAAAGGAAGTATTCCCTCAGTTGGTACATACCGACAACTCCGGCTACATGTATGTCGATTACATCGGCCTGATACCCATCCTGGTGCAGTCCATCAACGAGCTGAAGGCCGAACTGGCTGCCGTCAAAGGCGAGAAGCAGGAGGAGGAAGCCACGCCTTCCTTGATGCAAGCTTCACAGCAGGCCGCACAAAACGAGATAGAGGCCAGCTTAGGGGCAGCAAAGCTTTATCAGAATGCCCCCAACCCATGGAGCAGCGAGACCGTGATCCGCTACAAACTGCCCCAGAATGTGGCCACGGCCTGCATCTATATCTATGACATGCAGGGTCTGCAGCTCAAGAGCATTCCTGCCGAGGGACGCGGCGAGAGTCAGGTGACACTCACCGCACGTGACCTCAAGGCAGGCATGTACCTATATGCCCTCGTGGCCGATGGCCAGCTGATTGACAGCAGACAGATGATCCTCACCAAGTAATACCCTGCAGCCATGAAAAAGTTAGTATTCTTGAAACTGGTGGCAATGCTACTGATCGCTCTCATGGCACCCGCGCCTACTGTGGCTGAAACTATCACCTACACCGCCTCATACGACTACAATAACTTGATTCTAGGGACTGATACGTTAGCCGGAGTGACGTATGCCACAATTCATTATGGTGACCTGTTTAACTACTGTGTGCCGGGAGCGCCCTCGCTTCCTGTCGATTACATCATGTTCTCTGTGCCATACAATGCCACAAATTTCAGTGTGACAACGACAACAAGTAGTGTCAATACTAATGACATCGGATTAATACCATATCCATGCCAAGAACCAATCCCCACAGATGGAGATACCATTCCATCTGTAACCCTACCAGATAGTACCATATATGATTCAGGACAGTTTTATCCTGCACTCTCTCAAAATGCTTGGGTTGTTGGTGACGGTTTCATTTATGGTGAGAATCATATAGTAACAATTGCAGTAATGCCCATTTCCTATAGGTTTTATTCAGGTCATGACCTACTCAGGAAGTCAAGGGTAGTTAGTGTTACCCTGAATTATGATTTGAGTTCCACAACAGCTATTACGCCCATTATAAGCCTCAACATCAACGACAGAAATGAGGGACATCGGCTTACACAAAGCATGGTTGTTAATCCAAATAGCGTTTTTGATTTCGCCCCGATATCATCGTTAACTGATACACTCAGCAAACCATACCTTGCTCCAGCTATCAATAGTGGTCTACCCTATTTTCCTTACCTTATTATCACGACACCAGAATTGACTCATTCTTTGCGCCGCATAGTTGCGCTCAAAAGGCAAAAGGGGTACAATGTAAGACTAGTAACAGTAAATGACATCATGGCTGACCCTTATGCACAATATGGTGATGTTGTTAATGTCAATGGTGTGCCTACAGTCACTTTCGATGATGCTGCTGGTAGCATTAGGCAATTCTTGAAATTGGCGCGTTACTACAACAGTTCCAAATACCTGTTGCTTGCAGGAACAGCTGTACCATACAGAATAAAAACCAAATTTGGCAAGCAGATTCCAACAGATTTATACTATGGCGATCTGAATGCAAACTGGAGAAGTGACACTATCGATAAATATCCCGAATATTTTGTTGGACGCATTTTGGCTAAAACAGATTGCCAGATAAATAATTACACTGATAAACTATTCCGATATGAATTAAATCCAGGACAAGGTGATTTCTCATACCTTAACAGAGCACTATATACTGAATCTTATGACATGAAGAATGAATCCAGATTGATTGGGAAATGGATGAAATATATATGCCCTGATTCAACCTTAATTCAGGAAAGAAAAGGTCATCAATACCCAACAGCCAATGACATAATAGACTCAATAAACACTAATCAATATGGGTTTTGGGCTACTTACAATCATGGGGAACCTTCTTGTTTTGTCACTTATGGAAAAGGATATACCAATTTGCGTAGGTTGTGGGCAATTGATTCTATTCATATAGCTAATAACGGTTTTCCCCCTCTTCCTACAGATAGAGGTCTTAATAATATGACTAATAAAGCATATCCTATGGTCTCTTACTCCATATCATGTACAACAATGCCATATGATCTGTACAACATTGTTTATGAAGATTTACCTATGAACTTTGGTGAGTCTTATACAACCGGAAAGGATTATGGAGGACCCGCATATTTGGGAAATACAAGAGATGGATACATCGGACCATCTTCTGATATGGCAGAGTGTTTTGGTAAAGTTATGAGTCTTAGCCATTCCAAAATTGGAGAGGCTGAGGCTTTATCAAAATTTATATTTGAAGAAAGGATTTATGGTGACTATATCCCTCTAGTTCATAATCTACTTGGTGATCCTTCTTTAGAGATGTGGACTGATATACCTCAGTATTATAACAATATAGGAATTACTAGAACTGATAATTCAGTTATGATTAGTGGCATCAATGCAGACTCAACAATTGTAGCCTTTTATAGTAACAATGGAGATATCGGAACCGATACAATTTCAACATATAGTGTAACACTCAACGGAATATCGCCCAATAGCACGATCATGCTCTACAAGCATAATCACATCCCTTATATTGCACCATTGGCATTACAAAATATCACATTAAGTAATCCGCAATATGTGATAGCAAATGATGTAAACGCTGGTAGCAACATTGATAATAACCGAACTAATGGTGACGTCATTGTTCCAAATGGTGTTAAATTTGAAATAGAGGCCTCTGGAACTGTGACACTTGAGAATGGTTTCAAAGTCGAGGAAGGGGCGACTTTTGCAGTTTATCCTGCATGTTTTTAACAAAATAGTTCTGCTGAATCACTGGATTTACAATATATTTGCAAAATGATTAATAAATTGAACATTATGAAAAAGCTTTTTCTTATATTAATGCTGGCCCTGCTGGGCATGACCCAGTTGGCAGCTCAGGAATATGAGTACGTGCCCTTCGTCCGCGAGGGCGTCAAGTGGTTTTACTACTATAATAATCCGTTTTTGCCAGAAATATTTGACATGGACTTTGGCGTCCACTACTACAGCTTTGAGGTGAAGGGCGACTTTGAGAATGGAGGCAAGCACTACAAGCAGGTCAGCCTTACACATTACCTTGACGAGGACACCAAGGAAATCGAGAGCTTCATCCCCGTGTATCTGCGTGAGGAAGATAAAGTGGTCTATGCCATCCATCCCGACGGCATCTGGTATCCCCAATGCCCCGTCGGCTTTTTCTCGAGTGTTAGATCTCAAGAGCCACCATTCACAACAACCACAGAGGAATTTATTCTCTATGATTTCAATAATCCTGTTGTGCTCTATGGAAACAATGAGCCGGGCTCGTGGGCTTTTTATCAGAATACCGACACGATTAGCTTTGGCAGCTATCATAGCAAACGTCATCATTATCAAACTACATATACTGAAAATTATGAGTGCGGAGACGATTGGATTGTTGAGGGTATTGGCTATGACGGCATTGTTGGCATGCCTCTCTTTTACTTTGAGTTGCCAGTTACAGGCCTACAAGTTGACTATCACCTTAGCCATGTCATAGAAGACGGCGAAATTATCTATAAGGGACGATTCTATGACCCGAATATTCGTGTAGGCGTCAACGAGGTGATGGTTGACAAGGCACGTCAGATGGACGAGAACTACTACAACTTGATGGGCCAGCCCGTGGGCAAGGACGTCCCGACAACCCCCGGCATCTACATCCACCACGGCAAGAAAATTTGCGTAAGCCGAACGCCATGATGCTTACATCAATGGCTGAGGCGCCACCAAATTTATGCAAAATTTGCGTAAGCCGAATGCCATGATGCTTGCATCGATGGCTGAGGCGCCACCAAATTTATGCAAAATTTGCGTAAGCCGAACGCCATGATGCTTGCATCAATGGCTGAGGCGCCACCAAATTTATGCAACATTGCCGTCAGATGAGCCCAGTCGCCCGCCGTGGCGATGACAAGACCGATTCACACTAACACACAGGCATCCGCGTCCCAAGCCAAGCCAAGGACGCGGATGCCGATGTGTATCAGGGCACCAACATCGACGCCACCAAATATAATTGCTGTCGGGAGAAAACTACCAAGGTCGCATAACACTGCTGTATCACTGCAGTTATGTTGTTTTCTCGTGAAGTGGCTGGCTTTGTCAGGCAGGCCGATTGGGCATTTAACAGGGCATCACTATCTCTTGTCTAATCTCTATTCATGCTGATTGATTGAACCAATCGCGGCGGTCACTGAAATCATGTTGCGGAATTCTGAAAAAATGACTACCTTTGTTCACACGATTATTAGGAATCTACAAGAAACACAATATAACCACCCATGAGCAGCTTTACTAAACAAACCAGGCAAGAAACCATACTCTACACAATCGTGTGGTTTGTCATCTTCTTGGCGCCTCTTGCTGAGTTTATTGTCAACTATGATCCTGAGCACCCGTTTTGGATCAGGAATGGGCTGCTTGACACATGGGCCCACTTGCTGTTTTTCTTCATTGTTTTCCTCCTCCACAACCACATTCTGGCACCCATGTTGCTGAAGCATAAGCAGGTGACCAAATACATCGCTTGCTGCGTCATCACCATAGCTCTGTTCCAGACGGCGCAGTGCATCCGCAAGCCCAGCCACGGTCCCCATGACACTAAACAAGCCAGAGTTGAGGGGATAATGGCACCGCCCCCTCCCGAGGGACGCCCGCCCATCAACCGGCACGACATCTCCATGTTTATTCTCGTGATCATGATGCTTGGCGCCAACCTGGGTGTCAAGTCCTATTACTTGAACATGGAGGAGAAGAAGCATCTGGCCCAGCTCAAGGAGCAAAGCCTCAAGCAGGAGCTGGAATACCTGCGTTACCAGATCAATCCACACTTCATCATGAACACGCTCAACAACATCCATGCGCTGGTCGACATCGACCCCGAGCAGGCCAAGACCAGTATCATTGACATGTCCAGGATGATGCGCTACTTGCTCTATGATAGCGACAACCACTTTGTCACGCTCAACAATGCTGTCACATTCCTGAAGAAATACCTCAACTTGATGAAGTTGCGTTACTCCAATCAGGTGACCGTCAACCTTGATGTCCCTGATAATTGCGCCGAGGATATCGTGCTGGCGCCCTTGGTGTTCATCCCCTTTGTTGAAAACGCATTCAAGCACGGCGTGGCCTATGATCAGCCATCCACGATCGACATCGACATCGAAAAGAAGGCCGAACGGCTGCTTTTTCATTGCAGCAACACCAAGAGCAACGTTAAACACGAGTATGGCGGCGTGGGCCTCAACAACGTGACAAAGCGCTTGGAACTCATCTACGGCAACGACTACCGGCTTGACATCAAGGATGAGAAAGGCTACTATGACGTGCTGCTCGACCTGCCGGTGCGTAGTGCCGACGATTTCCAGTCCAGTGTCACTAACCCTCACGACAAATAATAATACCACAGGCTCATGCCTGATGCGACAACCCGCTAAAAACCGTAAGAACAATGATGAAGATAAAATGTATAGCAATCGACGATGAGCCGTTGGCACTCAAGAAGCTCGTCTCCTACATCAACAAGGTTCCCTATCTCGAACTTGTGGCGCAATGTGGCAGTGCCATCGAGGCCCAGGGTGTCATCGAGCAGCACGAGGTGGAGGCCATCTTCCTCGACATCAATATGCCCAACCTGAGTGGACTTGACTTTGCCAAATCGTTGAATCATGACCACAACAAGGGGCCTATCATGGTGTTCACTACAGCCTATAGCGAATATGCCATCGAGGGCTATAAGGCCAACGCTGTGGGCTATCTGTTGAAACCCTACGGCTTTGACGAGTTTGAGGCCGCGGCACAAAAGGTCAAGGACATCTGCGAGATACGCCAGCAGTCGGTTGCCGCTGTCGAGGTCTCGACCAATATCGATGACGGGGTCATCTTTGTCAAGAGCGATTATAAAATCGTGCGCATCGACATCGACAAGATCAATTACATCGAGGCCATGAGCGAGTATCTGCGTATCTCCTGCGAAGACAAGAGCAAGCCCGTGATTGTGCTACTGAGCATGAAGAAAATCGAGGAACACCTGCCGTCGTCCAAGTTCATGCGCATCCACCGCTCGTTCATCATCAACCTGGACAAGATCAGTGAGGTCAAGAAGAACCATGTCACCCTTGGTCAAGATGTCATTCTCCCCATTGGTGATAACTACAAGGAGACCTTTATGGACTACTTGAACAAGAAAATCTTGTCGAAGTAATACATAGCCATTGTGCTGCTGCAATGACACACGCGTTGGCGTCAAGACGTCAAAAAAAAGGCGGCGAGGATTTTTGGATTTCCTCGCCGTTGTGATGCTTGGTGTTGCAACAAGATACTCGGGTTTTATTCCTCATCGCCACCCTCGCCCTCGGCCATAGTGGTGAAGACGTTCTGCACGTCATCATCTTCCTCGAGGACCTCGATGAGCGCCTCGACGTCGGCACGCTCGGCATCGTTGACATCCTTGTAGTCGGCAGGCTCGTAGACAAACTCACTGCTCTTGATCTCAAAGCCGTTGTCTTCGAGATACTTCATGATGTCGCCATTGGAAGCGAAGTCACCCGAAACGAGCATTTCCTCCTCGTCGATGGCAAATTCCTCGGCACCACAGTCGATAAGCTCGAGCTCGAGTTCATCAGGGTCGACATCGGCCTTGGGTGCCACATGGAAGTAGCACTTGTGGCTGAACATGAAGGCCACGCTGCCCGAGTTGCCCAGACTGCCGCCCTTCTTGTTGAAGTAGTTGCGCAGGTTGGCAACGGTGCGGGTGGTGTTGTCGGTAGCGGTCTCGACCAGGACGGCAATGCCATGAGGGGCAAATCCCTCATAGATGACTTCCTTGTAATCGCCGGCATCTTTCTCGCTGGCACGCTTGATGGCGCGCTCGATGTTCTCCTTGGGCATGTTGGCGGCCTTGGCATTGGCGATCAAGGCGCGCAGGCGGGAGTTGCCCTCGGGGTCAGGACCACCGGCCTTGACAGCGATGGTGATTTCCTTGCCGATTCTGGTAAAGGTGCGGGACATACTGCCCCAGCGTTTCATCTTTCTTGCTTTGCGGTATTCAAAAGCTCTTCCCATGATTACTGATGTATTATAAAGTTTAGTGTTTATTATTTAGCGCTTGATGATGTTTACGGTCGCTTGGATATCTGTCCCGCTTGGGCGTTACCTTAATTTGGCACCCAGTTGGGTCTCCAGGTTCTTGATGATCTTGTTCATGATGGCATCAATCTGCTTGTCGTTGAGGGTCTTCTCGTCGTCTTGCAAAATCATGCTGATGGCATAGGACTTCTTGCCAGCCTCCAGCTTGTTGCTCTCATACACGTCGAACAGGGTCATCGAACGCAACAACTTCTTTTCACTGCTCTCGACCACCCGGCGGATGTCGTCGTAGGTCACCTCGCGGTCAACCAGCAGGGCCAGGTCGCGGCGCAGCGGCAGCGTCTTGGGCAGGTCGGCATACTTGATGTCGCGCTTCATCGCCTGCTTGCAGGCAAGGTTCCAATTGACCTGTGCGTAATAGACCGGCTGGTCTACGTCAAATTTCTTGGCCAACGCCTCGTCAACCACACCCATCACGGCGATGGTCTTGCCTCCACGGTTGCTGTAGCGCAGGGCGGGGTTCAGCGTCTCGTCCTCGTGTTGCTCTATAACCAGGTCACGCAACTGCACGCCCATGTTGGCGAGCATGTTCTCGAGGTCGGCCTTGAGGTCATACACGTTCAACGGCCTCACCTTGTCGGCCCACGACTCGTCGTGGTTGTTGCCGGTGAGCCACATGGCCATCTGGGTGCTCTCGCTGTAGGGGGCAAGTGCCTTCTCTTCCTGGCTCACGTTGCTGTCATGACTATAGACGTTGCCGAACTCATACAGGCGCAGGTTGGGGTTCTTGTGGTTGATGTTGCGCGCTATGCTCTCCAGACCGCCAAACAGAAGCGTCTGGCGCATCACGTTCAGGTCGCTGCTCAACGGATTCATGATGTGGACACAACGACCGGCAGGATAGGTCGTTAAGCCCTCGTAGTAGGCACCCACTGTGAGCGAGTTGTTCATGATCTCATGGTAGCCCACGCTGGTGAGCTGGTTGCTCACGGTCTCTTGCATGTCGTCACGCCAATCCACGTCGGTCTTGTTTGACAGGCTACTGTGGACCTCGCTGGTGAACTCGATGTTGTTGTAGCCATACACGCGCAGGATGTCCTCGACCACGTCGCAGGGACGACGCACGTCCACGCGATAGGTGGGAACCACAAGCTGCATCTTCTCGTCGTCCTCGGCCGTGATTTCCATCTCCAGGCTCTTGACGATGTCACGGATGTCCTCGTGGGGGATAGCCTTACCGATGAGGCCCGTCACATAGTCGTAGCGCAACTCCACGGGGAAGCCGGGGAAGTCATGCGCCTTCACGTCGATGATATCGCCGCAGATTTCGCCACCTGCCAGTTCCTTGACGAGCATGGCGGCCAGCTTGAGGTTATAGATGACCTCGTTGGGGTCGATACCACGTTCAAAGCGGAACGAGGCGTCGGTGTTCAGACCAAAGCGGCGTGCCGTCTTGCGTATCCATGTGGGGTGGAAGTAGGCCGACTCCAGGAAGACGTCGGTAGTGCTCTCGGTCACACCCGAGTCCAAGCCGCCGAATACGCCGCCGATGCACATGGGCTCCTCGCCGTTGCAGATCATCAGGTCGTGGTCGGTGAGTGTGCGCTCCACGCCGTCGAGCGTGACGAACTTGGTGCCTGCGGGTACTGTCCTGACGACGATGCGGTCGCCCTTGACCTTGTTCAGGTCAAAGCAGTGCATGGGTTGTCCCGTGCCCAGCAGTATGTAGTTGGTGATATCAACAATGTTGTTAATGGGACGCTGACCCACGGCGAGCAGTAGGTCCTTGAGCCACTTGGGGCTCTCCTGAACCTTGACGCCGCGCACCGTCAGGCCGGCATAGCGGGGACATGCCTCGGCATTCTCGACGGTGACGGGGATGGCGCCGTCCTTGCAGTCGATGGCAAACTCGTCGACACTGGGCTTGTGCAGGTTGCCGTCCATGCCATGACGCTTCATCCAGGCTGCCAGGTCGCGTGCCACGCCATAGTGCGAACCGCCGTCGATGCGGTTGGGGGTCAAGTCCACCTCGATGAGGTAATCATCCTCGATACCGTAGTAATCGGCAGCAGGAGTGCCCACCACGGCGTCCTCGGGCAGAACGATGATGCCGTCGTGGCTGGTGCCTACACCAATCTCGTCCTCGGCGCAAATCATGCCCAGCGACTCCTCGCCGCGCATCTTGCTGCGCTTGATGGTGAACTCCTTGTCGCCATCATAGAGCTTGGTGCCAATCGTAGCCACAATCACCTTTTGCCCGGCAGCCACGTTGGGGGCTCCGCACACGATCTGTACCGGCTCATTGCCATCGCCCAAATCGACGGTGGTGATGTGCAGGTGGTCGCTGTTGGGGTGGTCGATGCAGGTCATCACCTGTCCCACGACCAGTCCGCGCAGTCCGCCCTTGATGGTTTCAACTTGTTCCACTGCTCCCACTTCCAGACCCAGCGAGGTCAATGCCTCGGCCACCTTTTCAGGCGACAGGTCGGTGTCAATATAGCGTTTGAGCCATTTATAGGATATATTCATAGTGACGAATGAAATTTTATAATCGCTTAAAAACGTGCAAAATTACAAAAAATATTAGTATCAGGCAACCGCGTGACAATAAAATGATGAAAATAACTGGAGGCCAAGTTGATATTACGACACAGTAAAAGGCGGAGGACGCTCAATATTGAACATCCTCCGTCCTGTGATTCAGGAGTGACTGGTGGTCACTTCATTTGTTCATTCCCAAGTGCCGCTGAGGACATACTTGATCAGCACAGTCACGTCAGCAACATTGATGTCATTGTCGCCATTGCAGTTGGCAGCTTCAACAATAATGTCGTTATTGTTGCCCAGAACATATGAGATGAGGGCAGTGACGTCCGATACGTTGACTTCACCATCACCGTTCACGTCTCCCAGTTTGTGGGTGGTTCCGGCCTCGTTGCTGAAGTACATGTCCTGCACGTCGGCCAGGGCGATGGTCGTTGTCCCCTCGTCGTTGGTAACAGTTATGGTGCTGTTGTCGTAGGTGATCTTGAGGCCTGTTGCCGAGCAGCTCACAGTCGAACCGTTGGTCTTGGTGAACTTCAGGTAGCTATAGGTCTCGGCGCCGGCAAACATGGCCACCAGAGCGATAAGCATCGTTATAATTGTCTTTTTCATATTCTTGAAAATCTTTTTTTTGATATTCTTAATGCTAAATAACTGCGTGATGAATTACCAGCCGCTACCCGAGTAGCTTGAAAGTGACACAGTAGTGCCGCCTGTGGCACTGGGATAACCCTTGCCGTTCCAGAAAGAAGAGCCGCTGCCAGTCACGCCAGACTTAACAGATGTGGTAGACGGTGTGGTGACCACCATAGTCTTGGAGGAGGACTGGCCGCCACCGGGACCGTAGCCACCGCCACCTTGTGACGAGAAGGTGGGCGTATAGACTGCCATGACGGCTGTTCCACCGTTGAATAGACCATACCAAGTGTTGGCACTTGCTGTGCACGATTTACAGGTCTGGCTAATGCTTGCTCCGCTCTCGATGGCACCCATGCTGCCACCGATGGCCATCAGGTTAGCGCCACTCTTGATATAAACCTTGTAGCCGCCCTCGCTGTTGGCATCGAGTCCTTCCTCGCTACCGCAGCAGAAGACGTATCCACCACTCAATTCCATATTGCCGTTGGAGTCGATGGCATCGTTGCCCGTGGCCACGGCATAGACGTATCCGCCGCTGATGTACATGTGCGAGGCACTGTTCAAGGCATCATCATAGCTGGTTACCTCGATGTAGCCGCCCTTGATATACATGATGGACTTGGACTCGATACCCTCGGCACCTTCTCCACCCGTGGTGTTCACGGTGATGGTACCGCCGTTGATGGTGAGGTTGCCCTCGGCACGGATGCCCTTGGGCGATGATGTGCCGTCGCTGCTGGTGTCTCCCTGTTCTCCCCAGGGGTTCCAGCCACCGCCACCGGGCCAACCGCCACCGCCGGGACCTTGGCCTCCGCCACTGCTTTGTCCGTACTTGGCACCCGAGGTCTTGACAGTGATGTTACCGTCGTTGATGGTGAGGGTTCCATTGAAGTTCATACCCTTGCCGCCGTCACCGGTGGCCGTGAGGTTGAACGTGCCGCCGTCGATCACGGCATTGGCTTTACCCTTGATGCAGGCAGCAGCGCTGGCGCTGTTGTCGGTGTAGGTCTCGCCGCCGCCGCTCACGGTGCCCGTGATGGTGCCGCCGGTGACGTGCAGGTTGCCTGTGGGCTTGATGGCCTTGCTGGCAGTTCCGGTGACGGTGAAGTTGATGGTGCCGCCGGTAATCTCCATGTCGCCGTCGCTCTTGATGCCGTGGTCATAGGTGTTGAGCGTCAACGTGCCGTCGCTGATGAGGACGGTGCCCTCGCTGTGGATGCCCTCGGCCTCGTCCTTGGTCGTCGTGCACTTGAAGTTGGCACCGTTGAGGATAAAGGCATAGTCGGCCTTGGCGCACTTCACGTTGGTGGTATCGGTTGTGCCGTAGGCCCAGGGTTCACCCGAGCAGTTGATGTCGATGTTACCGGCTGTGGCGGTCAGGGTGCTGTCACACTTCATGCCGCGCGAGCCGTTGCCCGTCATGGTGATATTGACCACGGCTTCCTCACCATTCACGGTGATATTGCGGTCGCTGCTGATGCCCGTGGGCTCCTTGATTTTGCTGTTCTCGCTGTCCCAAGCGGCAATGCCTGTGTGCTTGAGCGTGAGGGTGCCGCCTTGAATATCCACATTGCCCTCGGCCTTGATACACTTGGTGGCAGCGGCGTTGGCATTGATGGTAAGGGTGCCGCCCTTGATGAGCACGTGTCCGTCGAGCGTGGCATCGGCAGTGTCCTCGGCGTCCACCTGCAGGCCGTCGTCACCGCAGCTCTGGATGTTGATGGTACCTCCATTCATCTGGAAGTACTGCACAACATTGATGGCGTCGGCAACAGCACTGGTAATGGTGATGGTGCCCACGGTCTTCTTGACCTCCATGTACTCGTTGCAGGCCAGAGCGTGCTTCTTGTTACCGGTGATGGTGAGTGAGCCGCCCTTGGCAAACTCGGCATGGCCCTTCACGAGGAAGGCGGCCTTCTTGGTGTTGTTGGCACCGTCGGCCAGCGTGTTGGTCGTACCGTCGGCCAGTTGAACGGCAATGCGCTTGCTGTTCTGGATGTTGATGGCTGCACTGTCGGGGTTAACCAGGTTAACGCCGTTGAGCACAAGCGTCATCTTATATTTTCCCGAATGGTAGAAGCAACCGTTGTTGCTGGTACCCTGCAGCGTGTAGGTGTACTCGGTTGCCACATCGGCATCCTGCATCACGGCTACGCGGGCGCCAGTCACCTCGGCAGTGATGTGATTGGCGATATTGCCGGCGATGTACACGTCGGCCACATTGCTGTTGTACTTGACGAGCACGTTGTCATCGGCCATCGTCTCGCCATTGACAGTCACACTATCCACATCGGCAAGTGTGAAACCCTTCTCGAGCACAGTGAGCAGGTTGGCCGAGGTATACGGCATCACGCCCACCGATTCGGTGTTATAGGCCCAGTGAACATGACCGGTGTGTACCCACATGGTCTGTTGGGCATAACCCATGACACCTGCAATAGCAATCAGAGTCGCTAAAAGGAATCGTTTCTTCATAAATCTGTTATTTTTAATAGTTTTGTGATTAAAACATGATTATTAATCGCAAAACTATTCAATATAATCATAAAAAACAATTTTTTTCAATCAACCCCTTAATTTATTCTGCCAATGAGCAAAAAAGAATAAGTTAATTTACAAGCTATCCAGATGAGTGATGGTGCGTAGCTCGGTGAGCGCGGTGCTCACGCTTGGAATGTTGCTCACGATGATGCTGCGGCGTCCGTTTTTCTGGCTCAGATTGCAGCGCTTGGGATTTTGCTGCACGTAGTTGAGCAGTCGTCCAAAGGCGGGTGACTGGTAGTAGGCCACGTTTTCCTCGCCCACAAGAAACAGATGCATGCGCGTTTGGCGGATGACAAGTTTCTCGATGCCCAATCGGCGGGCAGTGCGTCGCAATGGCACGATGCGGATGAGTTCACTTGCCATGTCGGGAATTTTGCCAAATCGGTCTACCATCCTGGCCTCAAACGCCTCGACCTGGTCGTCGGTCTCCATGTTGTCAAGCTCGCGGTAGAGCGTGATGCGTTCGTTCTCCTGCGGCACATAACTGGCGGGGAACATCAGTTCCAGGTCGGTATCAACAACGCAGTCGGTAACATAGTCGGTGCTGATTTCCTGGTCGTCGTCCGGGGATGCGACGGGCAGCGTGTTGGCAAATTCCTCGGTTCGCAGCTCGGTGACGGCTTCCTTGAGCACGCGCTGGTAGGTCTCATAGCCCAGGTCGGCGATAAATCCGCTCTGTTCCGCACCCAGTAAGTTGCCAGCCCCGCGAATGTCCAGATCCTGCATGGCTATCTGTATGCCCGATCCCAGATCGCTGAAGCTCTCGATGGCTTGTAGGCGGCGACGAGCGTCGGTGGCCAAGGGCTTGCCTGGCGGCACAAGCAGGTAACAGAAGGCCTTGCGGCTGCTGCGCCCCACACGCCCACGCAACTGGTGCAGGTCGCTCAAGCCATATCGGTCGGCATTGTTGATGATGATAGTGTTGACATTGGGCATGTCGATGCCATTCTCTATAATCGTGGTCGAGAGCAGCACGTCATAGTCATGGTTGCCAAAGTCGATGATGACCTGTTCCAATCGCTCAGGCGGCATCTGGCCATGACCCACTACCACGCGGGCATCGGGCACCACGCGATGAATCATGTTCTCGAGTTGCTCCAGCTGCTCGATGCGGTGGTTCACAAAGAACACCTGCCCGTTGCGCGACAACTCAAAATTGATGGCCTCGGCTACGATGTCGTCGTTGAGCGTGCCCACTGTGGTGAGGATGGGGTAGCGATTGGCCGGTGGCGTGGTCAGTGTGCTCAGGTCGCGTGCGCCCATGAGTGAGAACTGTAGCGTGCGCGGGATAGGCGTGGCACTCATGGTCAGGGTGTCCACGTTGAGTTTCAATTGCTTGAGTTTGTCCTTGACGGCTACGCCAAACTTCTGCTCCTCGTCCACCACCAGCAATCCCAGGTCATGGAACTGCACCGTCTTGCCGATGAGCTTGTGGGTGCCGATGAGGATGTCAATCTTGCCCTCCTTGAGGTCGGCAAGCAATTGCTTGACTTCCTTGGGCTTGCGTGCGCGGCTTAGGTAATCAACCCTTACGGGGAAATCCTGCAAGCGCTCCTTGAACGTGCGGTAGTGCTGGAACGCCAGCACCGTTGTGGGAACGAGCACGGCGGTTTGTTTGCCATCGGTTGCTGCCTTGAAGGCGGCGCGCACAGCAATCTCGGTCTTGCCGAAGCCCACATCGCCGCAGATGAGGCGATCCATGGGTTTGGGGCTCTCCATGTCGGCCTTGACGGCCTGGGTGGCGGTCAGCTGATCAGGCGTGTCCTCATAGATGAACGACGCTTCCAGCTCCTGCTGCAGGTAACCGTCAGGCGTGTAGGCAAATCCCTGCTGCTCGCGTCGCGCGGCATACAGGCGTATGAGTTCTCGGGCGATATCCTTGAGGCGGCTTTTGGTACGTGACTTGATTTTTGACCACGAATTGCTGCCCAAGCGGTTGAGCCGTGGCGCTTCTCCCTCCTTGCTGCGGTATTTTGACAACTTGTGCAGCGAGTGTATGGAAACATAGGCCTCGTCCCCGTTCAGGTAGGTGAGCTTGATCATTTCTTGAGGCGTGCCGTTCATCGAGGTGCGGATCAGGCCGCCGAATTTGCCAACGCCCAAGTCCTCATGCACGATGTAGTCCCCTTTTTCGATTTGGTTCAGTTCCTTGAGCGAGAGGGCCAACTTGCCCGAGCGGGCGCGGTCGCTCTTGAGGTTGTATTTGTGGAAGCGGTCAAAAATCTGGTGGTCGGTAAATATGCACAGCTTCAAGTCATCATCGACAAAGCCCTCGTGTAACGTCTTGAGTACGGGTTCAAACGTGATTTGGTCGCCACGGTCCTCAAAGATGTTGTGCAATCGCTCAATTTGCTTGGCACTGTCGGTGAGGATGATGATCTTGTAGCCCTGGGCGATAAACTGAGTGAACGATTGGCCGATCAGGTCAAAGTTCTTGTGGTAGATGCCTTGGGGCTTGCAGTGGAGCGTGAGCCGCTTGATGCCACGTTCGGCAGCCGCCTCGCCGTTGACAAACGCAATGCGGCGCAACTGGTTTAGCCTTTGGACAAACAACTCGGCGTCAATGACCTTACTGGTCGCTTGGGTGTCGCCTTCGTCGGCAATCAGCGCGCTGGCCGACATCCCTTCCTTGGCTATCTCGCTGATGCGTGCCTTGAGCCACTGCTCGCTGCGGCACAGGATAATGGTATCGTCACCCACATAATCGAGCAATGACACATTGTCCAGCTTGCCGCCGTTCCCTGCATTGATGTTATTGAGGATGCTTACTTGATCCAGGCGTTCCTCGCTGAGTTGGGTCTCGACATTGAACGTGCGTATCGAGTCGATGTCATCGCCCCAAAAGTCAATGCGGTAGGGTAGCTCGTTGCTGTAGGAGAACACGTCGAGAATCGAACCGCGCACGCTGAACTGTCCAGGCTCGTAGACATAATCGGTGCAGGTGAACCCCAGTTCGCGCAACCGGGTTGCCACATCGGTCAGGTCGGCAGTGCCGCCAGCGCGCAACTGTACAGTGCTGGCCTGTACTTCCTCGCGGCGGCACACTCGCTCGGCAAGGGCCTCGGGATAGGCGACCACCCACCGCACATCGGGGTCATCATACCAGCGATTGAGTACCTCGGTGCGCAGAATCTCGTTGGGAGCATCCACTTGGCCATACTTGATGTCGCGCTTGTATCCCGACGGGAAAATCAGCACCTCCTTGTCATTGGCCAGCTGGCACAGGTCGTTGTACATGTAGCCAGCCTCGTCCAGGTCGTTGACGACAATCAGATAAGGGCAACCGAGCTTGGGCAGCTGCGAGAACAGCATTGCGGCACTTGACCCCGCCAACCCGTCAATCACTGCATTGCCGTTGCCGGCCAGCAGCTTCTTGACCGTCGCCGTCCGTCCCTTACCATTAAATAATGCACACAATTCCCCAATCTCCATTGCGACGGGTTATTTTTTCTTTTTGGTTTTCTTGGTGGGTTTGGCCTTGAGGTTGAGTATGCGGTTGTACTCACCTGGCTTGTCGAACATTTCCTTGGCCTTGTCGAGGTAGTCGTCATCCTTGATACTGAACTCGACCTGCCCGCGCTGGTAGTAGAGACGGTCGGTGATTTCCTGTCCCAGCAAGTAGGAGATGTCACGGCGGTGGAGGTCCAGGTCATGGCCCAGGTCATGCTTGAGCAAGGCCTCGAGACGGTCGAATTGGGCCTGGGTGGAATCGTTCATGTAGCCCTCGGCAGCAGCTGTCTTGCGCAACGTGGCAAGCTGCTGCTCACACACCTTGTCATACTCGAACTTGTCGGGGTTGATGAATGCCTTGAATTCGTTGAAGATCTCGTCGGTGACCTGGAAATCGGCAGCATTGGCGATTTCCTGACCATGCTGGGCGACATACTTGGTGGCAAAGTCAAAATCCCAGTGGTCGCGCATGATATTGTAAACGATGCGCTTCAGCTCGCGTGGTTCTACCTTGATGTCAGGAGCGATGCCACCACCCTCAAACACCTTGCGCCCATGTGCGGTGAAGAAGGGGCGAGCAGTGCTATCGGTAGTCGTTTTCTTATAGGAGCCATCTGCGTTGCGGTTGGAATAGTCTACCTCCTGGATGAGACGTCCGCTGGGGATGTAATACTTGGCGATAGTAACCTTGAGCATGCCGTCATAGGGCAGGGAACGGGTAGATTGAACAAGTCCCTTGCCAAAGGAGCGATTACCGATGACTACGGCGCGGTCAAGATCCTGCAGGGCACCTGCGGTGATTTCGCTCGCACTGGCCGAACCACCGTCGATGAGAACGGCAAGAGGAATTTCGGTGTCCACGGGGTCGACGGTAGTCTTGTAGGTGCGTTCGCTGGACTTGTCGCGACCGCGCATCTGCAGCACCTGCGTGCCCTTGGGGACAAAGCATCCCACAATCTGGATGGCACCCTCGACGATACCCCCGCCATTGCTACGTAGGTCCAGAACGATGCGCTTGACGCGGGGATCCTTCTTGAGCTCGATGACAGCGTCGCGCACCTGCTGTGCCGACTTTTCATTATAGGTGGTGAGGGCGATATAACCGATGTCGTCGCGCGTTATGCCGTAGTAGGGCACGGGATTGACGCTGATGGTCTCGCGGTTGAACGAGAAGGTCTTGACACTGTCCTCGACGTAGGGACGCACCACGGTCACTGTCAAGTGGGTGTTGGCCTGCCCTTTGAGACGCTTGCTCACCTTGTCGCTGCCCCATCCGGCAGTGCTGTCGCCATCAATCATGACAATCCGGTCGCCCGAGCGTAAACCGGCCCGAGCGGCGGGACTGCCCTCATAGGGGCCGCTGATGTAAACACCTTTCTTGCCGTCCACGGTGCGCTCCATCAGGTAACTGCCGATGCCGCCATACTCACCTGTGCTGATGGTCATGAAATCATCGGTCTCCTTGGCTGGAATGTACTCGGTGTAGGGGTCGATGTCATCAAGCATGGCGTGGATAGCGTTCTCGATGCTTTTTTGCGCATCAATCGTGTCGACATAGAACGTGTTCAGCTCCTTGTACAGAGAGTTGAAAATGTCCAGGTTGCGTGCTACCGCTGCATCATCGTTGATGGATTTATTATCGTCGGCAAGGGCTACAGGCGAGACGAAGGCTGCTACCAAGCAAGCCCAAGCAAGGTATTTAAACGTTTTCTTCATTGTTCGCTCCAGATTTAGACTGCGAAAATAATATTATTCCATGAATTTTGGCCGTTTTAGACGCCTAAAAAACATCTCAGGACCGAAAAAAGTCAAGTTTTTTTGATTTTTTATTGCACAGTTCAATTTTTGGCACTATCTTTGCACCGCATTTTTCGGCAGGGTATGCCGCAAGGGTGCTGAAAAA
>FLNX01005021.1_pt1 | contig 66478 bp, 60 predicted proteins | sample 1140341 | NCBI WGS metagenome assembly FLNX01 (sample SAMEA3878208, study PRJEB12797) | bioreactor metagenome | biome: Moose rumen | place: Sweden | collected 2011-10
CAAAGGAATACAAAATATGACATTACCAATTAAAACAGAAAACCTATGAGTAAAGGAAGTCTAAAAAGCACCATCGCGGTATCGCTGACCAACTATCTCGATGCCGGAGCCATCGTCGCAGGCGCCAGCGGCCTGACGCTTTGGCAAAAATACCTTGGCCTGACCGAAGTGCATTTGGGATGGCTTAACTTCATCAGCGCCAACTGCTTGGGTGCCGCCCTCGGTGCCATCATCGGAGGGTTCCTGGCCGACAAGTACGGACGCAAGTTCATCTACACCTACAACCTTTTGGTCTATATGTTGGGCGTGCTGCTCATCATGCTCTCCGCCAATTTCCCGATGCTGCTCGCGGGATTCCTCATCACGGGCATCTCGGTAGGCATCGGGGTGCCAGCCTCGTGGACATACATCTCCGAAAGCTCCGAGACCGACAACCGTGGCCGCAACATCTGCATCTCACAGATGTCGTGGGGCATCGGCCCGATGATTATCTTGCTTCTCGGCATGTTCTTCGCCCCCGACGGCTACCTGTTCGGCTGGGTCGAACGCATCGCCCACGCCATCGGTGGCGCCGACCTGTCGCAAGAGGCCGTCAACGTGTTCAGCTCGCGCATCGTGTTCTGCTCCCTGCTGATTGTGGCCTTCATCGCGTGGAACATGCAGCGCAAATTAGAGGAAAGCAACGAGTGGAAAGTCAGCCAAGAGACTGCCAAGGCGAAGGGCGAGGACACGGGACTTTGGCACGCCTTCAAAGTGCTGTTCACCAACAAGACCGCCATCAAGACCGCCGCGTTCCTTGCCACCATCTACCTGACCTGGAACCTCGTGGCATCGGTCTTGGGCTTCTTCCAGCCCCACATCTACGAGACGGCGGGCGGCATCAGCAACGAGCAGGCCAACTGGATGAACTGCATCCAATGGGCGATTATTGTGGCGGTAACTTTCGTTACCTCGAAAGTCATCGACAAGGTGAGCCATAAACTGATTTATGTCTTGGGCTTGCTCATCGCCATCAGCGCGTGGGTCATCATCGTGACGGTGGGCGTCAACGGCACCGCCGGACTGTGGCTCTTCACCATCCTTTGGGGCATCGAAGGCGGCTTGTCGGTGCAGATTTTCTACGCGCTGTGGGGTTCGGAGCTGTTCCCGGCCAAGTTCCGCGCCGGCGCGCAAGGACTGATGTTCTTCGTCGTCAGGGGCTTGTCAGCCGTCTGGGGCCTGACCTTCACCTACATCTACGGCGAGAACGGCGAGGGCTTCATCGTGGCGGCCTACTGCATGATAGCGTTGCTGCTCATCTCGCTCGTCGTGGGATTCATCGGATGCCCCGAGACACGCGGGAAGTCACTACAGCAAATCACAAAAGAAAGATATGGAGAGGATTATTAAATAGGACGGCCCTTCGACAGGCTCAGGGACCTTTGTTTCTGAAGAGGTTAAGGGTGCCTGAGCTTGTCGAAGGCCCCGTGTCAAAAAAAGAATGAACAATGGAAAGCATCATCAATAACAACCCCGAATTGAAACGCCACATCGAACAAGTGGCGGAGGTGGCGGGCTATCTCTGGCAGAAGGGCTGGGCCGAGCGCAACGGCGGCAACATCGTCGTCAACGTCACCGATTGTCTTGACCCGAAATTTGTAAGGCTGCCACAGTGTGACAGCCCTACAATCCCCATCGGAACGACATTGCCGCATCTGAAAGGCTGCTATTTCTTCTGCAAAGGCACCAACCGCCGCATGCGCGACCTCGCCCGCTGGCCTATGGACAACGGCAGCATCATACGCATCACCGACGACTGCGCCCATTACGAAATCATCGCCGACCAGCCTGTGAAGCCCACCTCCGAGCTGCCGTCGCACCTCATGGTCCACAACGACCTGATAGCCAAAGGCTCGCCTTACAAGGCCTCGCTCCACACCCACCCCATAGAACTGGTGGCGATGACGCATCACCGGCCGTTCCTGGAGAAAGACGTGCTCACACGGCTCCTTTGGTCGATGATTCCGGAGACGCGGGCCTTCTGCCCCAAGGGACTCGGCATCGTGCCTTACCTGCTGCCGTCGAGTGTGGCGTTGGCGCAGGCCACCTTAGACAGGCTCAACGAAGGCTACGACGTGGTGATGTGGGAGAAGCACGGCGTGTTTGCCGTCGATACCAACATCATGGCCGCCTTCGACCAGGTGGATGTGCTCAACAAAGCCGCCCAAATCTATATGAGTGCCCGCAGCATGGGCTTCATCCCCGAAGGCATGAGCGACACGCAGATGCAGGAGTTGGCGGAGGTGTTCGGATTGTGAAAATGACAAAAAAATTTATGTATTTTTTTAATAAATTGATTATCTTTGCATCGTTTTAACAAACTTAAAAATATTTGATGATATGAGACGCTTTCTACAACTCATGATGTTTTGCGCGATGGTGGCGTTGCTCGCTTCTTGCCATAACGACAAAAAGGAAATTCATCCGACTTTGCCTGAGCCATACTCCGACACTATCAAGGTGCGTACCGTTCTGTATCGCCCCGGCGATTACAACTCAAGGAATTATCGTATCCCGGCCATCATCACGGCTAAAGACGGCTCTTTGGTGGTCGCCACTGACAAACGTAAATACAACGATGCCGACCTTCCGGAAGACATCGATATTCTCATCAACAGAAGCACCGACGGCGGTTACACGTGGAGCGAGCCTTACACTCTCGCGGAAGGACAGGGCGTAGGTCACGGCTATGGCGACTGTGCCTTGGTACGCACCAACGACGAGGGCGGTCTGCTGGCGGCATTCGTCGGCGGATGCGGCTTCTGGCAAGGAGTTCCCGAAAACCCGCTGCGCACATATATCGCGAGAAGCTACGACAACGGTCAGACGTGGACCGAGCCTAAAGACATCACCGACGAGCTTTATGGCTCGGCATGCCCCAATACGGTGAGTTGTACGTGGTGGTCGGCGTTCTTCGCCTCGGGCAACGGGCTCCTGACATCAACAGGACGCATCATGTTCGTACTCGCAGTACGCCCCAGCCAGAATTGGTCGGCATGCAACTATGTGGTCTATTCCGACGACAACGGCGAGACGTGGCAAATCTCCAACCGCGCCTCGGTACGCGGCGACGAAGCCAAGGTGGTGGAGCTTGCCGACGGACGTATCCTGATGAGCATCCGTCACGAGGGAAACCGCTGGTATAACATCTCCGAAGACGGCGGCGTGACATGGATGCCTCGCACCTACGCGTGGAATGACATCATCGCCACGGCGTGCAACGGCGACATCATACGCTATTCAACGGAAAGTGACGGCGGAAGAAACGTGCTGCTGCACTCCCTGCCATGCGCCGCAGGCCGAGAAAACGTGACGCTTTACGTGAGCTACGACGAGGGTCAGACGTGGCCCGTGAGCAAATGCATAGTGCCTTACGCCTCGGCATATTCGTCGCTCTGCATCCTCCCCGACCATAGCATCGGGTTCTACGTGGAGGAGTCAGACGGCGACAGCCTTGGCTACTCGATGGTGTTCTATAACTTCGATTTGGACTGGATAGAAGAGTAAACTTGCCTGATTGAGCCGTTGCAAAATATTTTTGCGATATGTTATTATTTTTATAAAATTTGCACCTAATTTCAGATAATAATCGTTTGGAATTTAAAAATTTGCAAATTATGAAGAAATCTTTGTTTTTTGTTGCGATGGCTCTGTTGATAGCTACGGCGACGGAAGCTCAGAATCGCGCTGTTTTTTTACATGAGAATTTCGACAACGCCACATGGCCTGAAGGCTGGACTATCATGGGCGAAGGTGTCAACCAATGGTCTGTCTCGATGTCAAACATGGCACTCGGGCAGCCTAACGAGGCGGTGCTGAACTGGAATCCGCGTTTTGACGGCATCTCACGCCTCGTGTCACCCGCCGTTGACCTGACAGGCGTCAGCAACGTGACGGTCTCGTTCAAGCATTGCCTTGACGGATTTTCTTACGAGCCGAGCATTATCGGCATCGCCACCTCGTCGGACGGTGGCGAGACGTGGAACGTGGGATGGTCGCACAGCTATTGGGAGAGTACCGCCTACTCGGTGAGCCAGACCATACAGACTCCAGACATGGGACATCCTAACGTGCTTTTCTGCGTGTATTATGAAGGCGACACTTACGAAATCAACAACTGGTATTTTGATGACATAGAGGCATATAAGATGGAGAACTTCGACCTTGGCATTACGGCTATAAACCTGCCGTCACCGGTGCCTTTCGACGCCCTGAACGTCGGCTTTGAGGTCTCCAACTACGGCTATACGCCGATTACATCCGTCGAGGCGCAATACGAAATCGATGGCAACGCGCCTGTGGTCGAGACTTTCTCGGTCAACATCCCCACCATGGGACGCGAGAACCTCGTGTTCGGCGCGCCGGCTCATGTGATGCCAGGCACGTACGACCTGAAGGTGAAGCTGCGCGCAGTGAACGGCACTACCGACGACAACTACGCTAACGATGAGATGACAAAAAACATCTGTGTGACCATCGGCTCGACAGAGCGTATCGTGATGATAGAGAACTTCTCGTCAACGACATGCGGCCCATGCGTGGTGAACAATCAGAACCTGAAGATGATTTGCAACAACCATCCGGGCAGATGGACATACTCGAAATTCTCCACCCTCGGCGACCCTTACTGCATACAGGAAAACCTCGACCACATGGATTATTATGGTGTGATAGGCGTCCCCGCCACCTTCTTGGACGGTGAGTATCAAGGCGAAGAACCCGTGGAGGAGCCTGCCTTTGTTAGCCATCTCGACGACGAGGCGTTCATGGACATCAAAGGCTCGTTTGCGCGTAACGGCAACGAAATCAGCGTCAAAGTCGATATGATGCCTTATATCGATACGGAGGGCATAGTGTTCGTCACGGTGAATGAGAAAGCTACGCACAACAATGTGGGAACCAACGGCGAGACGGAGCTTTATCACGTGGTGATGAAGATGCTCCCCGACCAGAACGGCACCGCGATGTCGTTTGCCACAGGCGAGGTGCAACACCTTGAGTTTGAACAAGATATGTCAAGCACAAACGTCGAGGAGATGAGCGACCTCGAGGTGGCTGTGTGGGTGCAACTCGACACCAAGGAGATTCTCAACAGCCGTCTGGCTTACGAATACACCGACATACATCCTTACCCCGTTGAGAACCTCACGTTGAATGAGAACGGCAATGTCGTCCAAGCGACATGGGACGCGCCAAGTCAAGGTAACCCTGTCGGGTATAACGTCTTCGTCAACAGAGAGATGACACTTGAAAACACCACACAGCTCGCGTATTCCTTCACCACCGAGGCTAATGAAGTGTATGTCGTTGAGGTTCAAGCGGTTTATCCAAATAACATGACTTCCGTGAAGAGCGTCGCAGGCATGAAAGGATATGAGTCTGTAGGCGAAAATATTGCTTCGACATGCAAGATATTCCCTAACCCGGCCGGCGCGCAGGTGCGCATAGAGGCGGAAAGAGACATCCGCATGGTGAAAGTTTACGACCTGTTAGGCAACATGATGGAGACCATAATCGTCAACGGCAATGCATTGAACGTCAGCCTGTCGCGCTTCAGCAACGGAGTGTATCTCTTCAGCATCGTGAAAAACGACGGCACAATAATCAACAAACGTGTCGTGGTGACACATTGATGAAAGTGTGTTTCGACAACTTTGTTCACATGAGTTGGGACAAGTTTGTCAAACAGATTTGCAATTAATTTTGATTATTTCTGGCTGAAATCAATAATTTTGTAACAGGATTGTCTGATAATTGACATATTCAAACTATTTCTCGAATTGGTCCATCAGGCGGCCGGCGGTCTTGAGGAGGCGGAGGTAGGCGAGATAGACGTCGCATTGAGCCTGCACGGCCTCTTCCTGGGCTTTCTGCCACTGGGTCTGCACCTTCAACAGTTCTGAGAGGGTCTCGCTGCCCACGGCATACTGCTTGCGGGTGAGGATGAGGTTCTCTTCGGCTAAACGTAGCGACGAGAGAGCCAACTGATGCTCAAGCAAGGCTTCCTCGTAGTTGCCGCGTGCCTGTGTCTGTTCCAATGCCATACGTTCCGTGAGGTGCTGCATCTGCAGTTCGCTCTCTTCGAGGTTAGCGCGGGCGGCGGCAATCTTGTGGTATTCGCTGCCCGACCGCCAGAGGGGTATGCTGACGGTGGCCAGCACTGTGAAACTGCCGCCGTCGAAGAGCTTGCGGTTGCCGATGAATCCGTCGTCGCCACCAATCGGGGTGCCGTTGCCCTCCTGGAACTTAGCTCCGTCGCCCCAGCGTATGCCGTTCAGGTAGCCGTAGCTGGCCTGTAAGCCTATGTGCGGCAACACCTCGCTGCGGGCGGTGGCGACCTTCTCGCGTCCCAAACGTACCTGCGCTTCGAGCATACGGTATTCGGGTCGGTCGCATATATCGAGACTGTCCTCTAATGCTATGCCCTGCAGGAAGAGGCCGGTCGGGACTTCGCAAGCCGTTATCTCCGTCCAGGGGATGCCCATCTGCACGCAGAGGTTCATCCGGGCTAAACGTATGCCGTTCTCGGCCTGTTTGCGGGCAAGAATCAGCTCGCTCCGGGCCACCTCCATTTTCATCACGTCGCTGCGGTGCGCCATCCCCTTCTCAGTAGCGATGCTCACGGTGCGGTAAAGCTCGTCGGCTGCGTCGAGAGCCGCCTGCGACACGCTGTCGAGTTGCTGCGCACGGAGGAGCAGGAAGTAAGCCTCACAGGTCTGATAAACCACCTCGCTCTCGGTCAGCGCACGTTGCTCGCCCGCCACGCTCTCGCCAAGTTTAGCCATACGATAGCCCGAAGCAATCTTGCCACCCATGAAGATGGGCTGCTGCAGGGTGACGCCGGCATAGTAGATGTCGCCCACCTCATATCCGATGCGGTAGCCAGGGAAGCTGATGGGAAAGTTGGTGGAGAGGAGTGGCACGTTGTAGTTAAATGCGGGGATGTCGAGCAGCGAGCCGTCCGACGAGTTCCAGGCGGCGGTACCCGACGCGCTGATAGAGGGGAAGAAGAGTCCCCGGACGCTTTTGCGCGTGTGTTCGGCCTCGACAACCTTCTTGTCCTTCATCAGAATCTCCTTGTTGTCGGCACGAGCCTGCCGGATGCACTCTTCGAGGGTGTAGCTTTGCTGGGCGTGTGCCGCGCCGGCGCAGAAGAGTATGAGGATTGCGATATAATGTTTTTTCATTGTTTCCTGATTTTGAAGAATAAGGAATAGAGTACAGGCACGAAAACAAGGGTCAGCACGGTGCCGAAGGCTAAGCCTCCCATGATGCAGGCTGCCAGCGAGCCGAACATCACGTCGCCCAGCAGGGGCAACATGCCGAGGATGGTGGTCAGGGCAGCCATCGACACGGCACGCAGACGGCTCACGCTGCCCTCTATTATCGCCGTGCGGGGCTCCTCGCCCTCGCTTATGCGACGGTTGATTTCGTCCATCAGCACGATGTCGTTCTTTATCATCATGCCCACCAGACCCAACACGCCGGCAATGGCCACAAAGCCGAAAGGCTTGCCGGAGACGAGCATGGCTGCCACCACGCCGATGAGCACCAGCGGCACAGTGAGGACGATGATGGCGGGTTTCTTGTAGTCGCCGAAGAGCAGTATGAGGATGAGAATCATGATGAGTATGGCCACGGGATAGCTGCCGAAGAGCGACGACACTGAGTCGGAGCTGGCGGCCTGTTCACCGTACCACCGTACCGAGTAGCCGTCGGGGATCTCCATCTCGTCGATTTTGGCCTTGACGGCCTTGTAGGCTGCCGCTGCCGACACGTCCTGTGACGGGAAACATTGCGCCCGCTGTGCCCGCTGTCCGTCGAAGCGTGTCACGCAGGGGTCTTCCCAGCCCACGCTGATGCCGCTGCCCACCTGTCCGAGAGGCACCGTGCTGTTGAGCAGGCGGTCGATGTCGTCGATGTCCGTCTTGCCGGTCACCAACCCCATCAGCACCTCTCTCGACAGCAGCCCTTTCAGCGAGGGGATCTGCGAGAAGAGCGGCACCGTGGTGATGTCATCCACGGCATTGCCGTCGCCGTCAACCATGCGGACGTTGATTTTCCTGCGCGACGGTCCGTCATAGTAGTAGCCTATGGGTATGCCGTCGGTGGCTGAGAGGAGCGAGATGCTCACATCCTTGCGGCTCAGTCCGCTCTGGCGTGCCTGCGGCTGGTCGTAGTGGACGGTGAGGTTAGGCACCGGAGCATCCCAGTCGGTGGTGGAGGCTGTGGTCAGCGGGCATTGGTCGAATACGTCGAGTGCCTGCTGCGTCAGGCGGTGCAGCACGGCAGGGTCGGGGCCGCTGAACTGCACCTCGACGGGGAACTCCATATACATCAGGTTGTAGCGCTTCACGCGGATGTAGGCCTCCGGGTAATGCTCGTCCATGTATTGCTGCAGCTCCTGCACGGCTTCCTCGGCCTTTTTCGGGTTTTCGAAGTCGATAATCAGCTCGCCGTACGACATAGAGTTGGGGCCGATGCCGCGCACTAAGTTGTATCGCCCCGGCGTGCCGCCGGTGCTGGCGGTGACGTGCAGTATGTCGTCGCGGCCGCTCAGGTACTGGCGTATCTCCTCAAGGTCGGCGGCGGTACGCGTCCAGTCGGTGTTCTCGTTGTTCTTGTATGTCAGGTAGAGCTGGTCGTATTTCATGTCGGGGAAGAAACCCTGTTTCATCTGTCCGTAGCCCACAAATGTCAGCACTAACAGCAGCACCATCGCTAACACGGTGCCCCATCGGTGGCGCAGGGCGAAGCCAAGTAGCTTGCGCAGCAGCCGTTCTATGCGGTTGGGCTTGCCATCGCCGTCGGCCTTCACCTTCAGCATCCTGTCGGCTAAGATAGGCACCAGCAGCAACGCCAGCACCCAGCTCAGCAGCAGCGACACCGCCAGCACGATGAAGAGGTCGCGTATATAGTCGCCCGTGGTGTCCTTCGAGATGGCCAAGGGCAGGAAGGCGATGATGGCTATGAGTGTGGCGCCGAGCAGCGGCATCGCCGTCTTGCGCCCTATGTCGGTGAGAGCCTGTCGTCGCGGCTTGCCGTTCTTGAGGTCAACGAGTATGCCGTCGATGATGACGATGGAGTTGTCCACCAGCATGCCCATCGCCAGTATGAACGAGGCTAACGACACGCGCTGCATGGTGCCGCCGGTGGTGCTCAGCACGACGAAAGACCCCACCACGGTGATCAGCAGACAGAGCCCGATGATGAGACTGCTCTTGAAGCCCATGAAGATGACAAGAATGAGTATGACCACTATGATACTCTCTATCAGGTTGACGAAGAAATCGCCTAATGCCGTTCCGACGCGGTCGGGCTGATAGAACACCTTATGCAGCTCCACGCCCGACGGCAGCTGGCTGTCGGCAAGCTGTTGCACACGCTTCTCTATGGCTTTGCCTACCTTGAGTATGTCGGTGCCGGAAGCCGCCGACACCAAAAGGCCGATGGCATTCTCGCCATCGTAGGTTATGGAGTTGCGCAGCGGCGTTTCAAGGGTCTCCGTCACCTCGGCGATGTCGGCTAACCGAAACAGGTCGCCACCATGTCCTTGTATAACAAGGTTCTCGATGTCTTTCACGTTGCTGTATTTGCCATCGACATCGACGCGCAGCCGCAAGCCGTCGGCAAGGAAGTAGCCGCTGTAGGCCGTGGCGTCCTGTCCTTGCAGCGTACCCAGCACCTCTGTCATGCTGACACCTATCTGCGCCATGCGGTCCTGCTGTAGTGCGATGTCGATACATTGTGACCTGACGCCGTAGAGCTGCACTTTTCCTACCCCATTTACGTCACCTATCTCGCGTTTCAGCAGCTGGGCATAGTCGCCCATCTCTTTGTCGGTCAGTCCGTCGCCGGTCATGGCGTAGAAGATGCCATATACGTCGCCGAAGTCGTCGAGCACCCGCACCGTGGCACCCGACGGGTGCGCCGCGTCGTTCACCTTGTTGCGCAGCCGTTGCCACACGCCCACTAAGTCGCCCACCGGCACGTCCTGCTTGAGGTTGACCTGGATGAGGGCCATGTCGTTATAGCATTTCGACTTTACGGAGTGGATCTCCGGCATGGAGAGGATGGCCTTCTCGATGGGGTCCACCGCCTCTAATTCCACCTGATAGGCACCCGCGCCCGGCTGCGTCACTATCACCACCGCCGACTTGACAGCGATGGCAGGGTCCTCCAGCTTGCTCATGTTCAGTGCACTCATCAGTCCGCTGGCCACCAAAAGCACCACCACGAACCACACCAGCTTACTGTTCTTCAAAGCCCACGATGAGATGTCCATCACAGCAGCCCTCCTATGTTGGTTTCCGAGGCACCGGCAATGGGACGCACTTTCATGCCTTCCTTGATGCGGCTGAGGCCGGAGGTGACCACACGGCAGCCGTCGTCGAGCGAATCGGCCTCAATGCGGCAGGTGCCGTTCTTGCTGACATCCAGCACCCTCACAGGCATGCAGGCCACGGTGCTGTCGGCACGGACAATCCAGATGTGTTCGCCGTCGCTGTCGTGGGAGAGGCTGCGCGTCGGCACGCTTATTGTATGCTGACCGCTATTCACCTTAGCCGTCACCGAGGCGTTCATCCCCGGCAGTATCTGTAGCCCCTTGGGGTTTTCCACCTTGAGACGGACAGTGTAGAGCTGGTTGGCGTTAGCCGACGGCGCATAGCTGATGGGCGTGAGGATGAACTCCTGGTCGCCATACGGTCCCAAGCGGCAGGAGTAGCCCACTATGCGGTCGCGGTTCACGTAGATTTTGTCGGACACGTGTATCTCCACCTCATGGCTGCCCGACCCCAGCATCTGCACTATCTGCATTCCTGCCGAGACGTTCTCGTGGGCACTGTAATGGCAGGCGCTGACCATGCCGTCCATAGGAGCGCGCAGGTAGCAATAATCTAACTGGTTACGGTGATAGTTAAGCTTGGATTGTATCTGGCGCATGCCGGAGACGGCCTTGTCGTAGTTGCTGCGCGTAGTGGCATCGTCGTTGTAGAGGTCCACCACGCGACCCGCCTCGGCCATCACTGCCTCGTATTCCGCAGTGGTGGCATCCAGCTGGTTGCGGTAGTCAACGGTGTCGAGCCGCGCTAACAGCTGTCCTTTGCACACGCGGTCGCCCTCCTTGACGAACACGCAGTCGATAGTTCCCGCTACCTTAAACGATAGGTCCAGCTCGTGGGCAGCTTTCACCAACCCAGGGTATTTTATGTCGTAATCTCCTCCCGATGTCTCGATGGTGGCCACCGTCACAATCGGCGGCTGTTCACTCGCGGCAGGCGTAGCCCTGTGGCACGCCGCCGTCATGACTACAGTAAAAGCAACCGCAGCCAATGCGCAACTGCGTCTGATTATAAATTCCGAATTATGAAATTTGAATATCATTTATCTCTTTGATTTTATGTTAGATACTACGCTTCAACCCTGTGTTGAAACAATCTACAAAGATAACGATAATCAGCTACACTGCCATTACCCAAAAAGGTAGAACTGACGGTCAGATTAATGGCCGACACTTCTTTGGAAAAAAATTATTATTTTTAGAAAATTTTATTATTTTTGCAATCGGAAAAAGGTTATGCAAGCAATGGAAAACATCATGGATATGCCGGGCGAAGGGCGTTACGGCACCTACATCGAGATGGCCAAGGCCATCGCCAACCTCTCTTATCAGGGCGTCTATTTGTTGGAGATTAACTCCGACAGGTTCATCTACACCTCCGACCACCCACTGCTGCGGTGCGGATTCAGCGAGGAAGAGATGCGACGCACGGGTATGAGCTACCTCATTGACCTTGTCCCAGAGCCCGAAAAAAAACTCATCACCAACGCGGGCAACTCTATCATCCAAGGCTTCCGCGAGATGCCGACGGAATTCAAACGCCAGCTGTCGATACACCTCAACTTCCACATCCTCTCGGGTGGGCGGCGTCCGATGGTGTGCCACAAGCTGCAGATGCTTGATTTCGATGCCGAAGGGCGACCGGGACTGGTGCTGGGGATGGTGTCGTCATCGGTGCACAGCGACGAGACGCGCGTGATGGCAGGCATACTCGGCACCGACTATCTGTACAGCTACAATAGCGAAGAGCAGGGCTGGGTGCCGATGGTGGTGACGCACCTCTCGTCCGACGAGCTGACGATGCTGCGCTTCAGCATGCAAGGCTACTCGATGGACGAGATCGGTGCCTTGATGTTTAAGTCGGTTGACACCATCAAGTTCTACCGCCGCCAGGTGTTCCTCAAACTGAATGTTAAAAACATACCCGAAGCCATCGCCTACGCCACACACTACTGCCTGATTTGAGTGAATTATTAGACTGCACATTTGTACAGGACATACTTAACAAACAATACACCATGAAAAAAAGTCTGATTATATTGGTATTAGCTGCAATGGTAGTTCAATTCGCCTGCTGCGACAACAAAACGCAAAACGAGCCTGAGCAAGCGCAGGCGAAGCCCTTGTACTCGTCCTTCAAACCCTACACCCGTTGGTGGTGGTTCTCCTCCGAAATCGACCGGCGTGATGTGCGCGAGCAGCTCGTCTGGCTGCGCGACCACGGCTTCGGCGGCGTCGAAATCGCGTGGATTTATCCGATGGGTTTGGACTCGACCGCCGTCCATCCCGAGTTCCTCTCGCCCGAATGGGCCGTCAGCGTCAACTACGCCAAGAAAGTGGCCGACTCATTGGGATTGGGCTGCGACTTCACCTACGGCACCCTGTGGCCCTTCAGCGACATCGACTTGCCGTATGCCGACCAGACGCGCAACTACTTCGAGAACGCCGAATGCGAGGCAGGTCAGACCGTGGAGTCGGCGCGACGCGGCTTCACCTGGGACTTCCCTCGCGAGGCACGCATCCTTAACCACTTGGACCGAAACGCCTTCCGTCGCTATGCCGACAAGATGAACCAAGGCTTGGCGGAGTCCTACAAAGGCTCCAAATCAGGCGTGTTCGTCGATTCGTGGGAGGTGGAGACGGAATACCTCTGGACCCCCGGCTTCGGTGAGACTTTCATGCAGGAGCACGGCTACGACATCGAGCCTTACATGCAGAACAAGACCTTGTTGGACGAAACCAACGCCGAAGTGTTCTACGACTACATGCACACCCTCTCAGGCTATGTGATGCGTGAGTTCTACGGGCCTTTCGCCGACAACGCCACCTCGGTCGGAGCCTTCTCGCGAGCGCAATGCGGCGGCGCCCCCACCGACTTGCTCACGGCCTTCACGATGGTCGATGTGCCTGAGACCGAAGCCATCCTCTATGAGCCTTGTTTCAGCAAGATAGCGGCATCGGCGGCCACCCTCGCCGACAAGCCCGCCGTCACCGCCGAGACCTTCACCTGCGCCTATGGCTGGACGGGACTGCTCTACAAACGCGGTCGCGGCCACAGCCCTCACCAAGGCAAGGAACAGATAGCCGACCTCAAACTCATCTGCGACGCCCTCTTCGCCAACGGCACCAACCAAATCATCTGGCACGGCTTTCCCTTCAACCATGTGGGCGACACGAGCAACTTCTTCTACACCACCTGCCAAATCAGCACCAGCGAACTCAACAACCTCAGTGGCCAAAACCTCACCGACTTCAACAACTATATGGCCAAGGTGTCGGAATATATGCGCAAAGGCAAGAACTACAGCGACTTGGCGGTTTATATGCCGCTCGAAGACGCTTGGATGGGCGGCGCCTATCCCGACTCGATGCGCAAGGTGAAAGCCTTCTTCTGGGGTGAGTACGAGATGCGCTTCATCAACACGCCCGAAGAATATAAAGGGATGCAGCCCCTCTGGGTGAACGAGCATTTCCTGAAAGACGCTACCTTCGAGAACGGCGTTTTACGTTGCGGCGATGCCGACTTCGAGGCACTATACAGCGATGTGGAATACATGGAAATCGGCGCGTTGCAGGAAATCATCAGATTGGCCGAGGAAGGGCTTCCCGTCATCATGGCACGCATGCCCAAAGAACCTGGTGTCGTAAAACACGAGGAATATGACGACCTTATCGAACAACTTGTACGGCTGCCACAATGTGACAGCCCTACAAACCAACCGTTGATTGCGGGCAAAAACCTCCCCGACTTCTGGATCCGTCAGGACGGCGACACCTACTATGTCTTCGTCGCCAACCCCATGACCCAGACCATCGAATATCCGTTGGATTATTGCTACGCCTTTACCGACAAAGGTGCCACCCGCGACATCACCGTCAACCATCATGGCAAGAGCGAGAATTACACCTTGAATTTCAAGCCGATGGAGTCCATCATGCTGAAAATCGACGCCAACGGCATCGAACAAATCGACTTGGGATTTGAGCCGAAACCGATGAACGGATACAAAGATATTACTCACGAATAAAACATACCGCCATGAAACGCATAGCAACATTCCTTTCTGTCATTGCAGCTTTGACCTTTACTTTCTTCAGCTGCGGCAACCTCGATGTCGAAATCGTCAAGCCAACCGTGGAGCAACAGGACGGCTCAAGGGCGTTGGCCACGGCGCAACCTCGCTTCAGCTGGCAATATAAATCATCGGAAAAAGACATCGTTCAGATTGATTATCAAATCATTGTGGCTTCGACGGAACAAAACGCCAAAAACGGTCGCGGCGACCTCTGGGATTCCCAGAAAGTGACATCCGGCCAAATGCTCTACATTCCTTACCAAGGAAAAGAGTTGCAAAGCCGCGACAAAGCCTATTGGAAAGTCGTGGCAACGGTCACCAACGGAAGCAGGAAAACAATAATCGAGAGCGATGTCAACGTATTCGAAATCAGCCTGTTGGACCAAGACGACTGGCAGGCGAAATGGATTGGCCACGAATTTGACGACGACGTGTTGACAGGCAAGACCCGCATCGCCGCACGTTACCTGCGCAAGGATTTCAACCTTCACGGCGAAATAAGCGAAGCCCGTCTCTACGTCAGCGGGCTGGGACAGTACAGCGCGTATCTCAACGGAACGGAAATCGCGCCGGAGGAAATCATGAAGCCGGCTCTTTCAGATTACCGTAAACGTGTGTATTTCAACGCTTTTGATGTTACTTCCATGCTCAATGAAGGTCAGAACGCCATAGGCGTCATCCTCGAAGGAGGTCGCTACACCGCCATGCGCTACAATGCCGAAAACCCTAACCGCGACGGCATCAATAATGTGCTGCACTACGGCACGCCGCGACTTTTGCTTCAATTGGAAATACGTTACAACGACGGCTCTAACGAGTTGATTGTCAGCGATGAGACGTGGAGAATCACCAACCGAGGACCTATACGCACCGCCAACGAGTTCGACGGCGAGACATACGACGAGAATTTCGAGCTTGGTGACTGGAACACAACGGGTTACGACGACACAGCCTGGATGCAGGCAGAAATCGTCGAGGCACCGGCAGGCGAGCTTAAAGCACAGCCCAACCCAAATATCCGTGTGATGGAGACGCTGCGACCTGTCGCGTTGTTCCAAAAAGACGGCAAATGGATGCTCGACATGGGTCAGAACATGGTGGGTTTCCTCAAGATTAAAATGCGTGGACAGCAAGCGGGCGACACCGTCACGCTGCGTTTCGCCGAGATTCTGACACCCGACAGCCTGCTTTACACCGCCAACCTGCGCACCGCCGAAGCCACCGACCGCTACCTCGTTGCTAAAAACTCTCAACTCTCAACTGACTCTCAACTCTCAACTGACTCTCAACTCTCAACTGACTCTCAACTCTCAACTCTCAACTCTAAACTAAACTGGCACCCGATGTTCGTCTATCACGGCTTCCGTTTCGTGGAGATTTCAGGCCTGCGCGAAAAGCCCGATTTGGATGATTTTGAAGGCTGTGTGATGTACGACGAGATGCCCACCACAGGCTCGTTCACGACATCCGACGAAATCATCAACGCGGTCTATCACAACGCATACTGGGGCGTCAGAGGCAACTACCGCTCTATGCCTACCGACTGTCCGCAACGTGATGAGCGTCAGGGATGGAACGGCGACCGCACCACAGGTACCTTCGGGGAGTCGTATATCTTTGGTAATCAACAGCTTTACTCCAAATGGCTCACCGATGCCGACGACAGCCAGCTTGAGAGCGGCTCGCTGCCCGACGTGATGCCACCCTATTGGCGTTTCTACTCCAACAGCATGACGTGGCCCGGAGCGTTCGTAACCGTGGCCGACATGCTCTATACCCGCTTCGGCGACATACAACCCATTGAGCGTCATTATGATGCCATGAAAAAATGGATGCTTTTCATGAAAGAACGTTACATGGACGGCGGCATCATGACGAAAGACACCTACGGCGACTGGTGCATGCCGCCTGAATCGCTGGAACTTATTCACTCGCGAGATGCCAATCGCATCACTAAATCGGCCGTCATCGCCACGCCGTTCTACTGCTACCTTTCCGGCAAGATGGCTAAATACGCTGAATTATTGGGTAAACCTGATGATGTGGAGTACTTTAACCAAGAAATAACAGCCTCAACGCAGGCGTTCAACGACAAATATCTAAACAGTGTGACAGGTCGTTACGCCAACAACACCGTCACAGCCAACATTCTGCCTTTGTGGTTCGGCATGGTTCCCAATGGATTGGAAGACAAGGTCTTCGAGAGCATAGTTGACAAGACCGAAGACGAATGCGACGGTCACGTCTCGACGGGCGTCATCGGCATACAGCAGCTGATGCGCACCCTGACGGAATACGGTCGCGGCGACTTAGCTTTGAGAATCGCCTCCAACGACACCTATCCGAGCTGGGGCTATATGTATCGCAACGGTGCCACCACCATCTGGGAACTCTGGAACGGCAACACAGCCGACCCCGCCATGAACTCAGGCAACCATGTGATGCTGCTCGGCGACCTCATCCTCTGGGAATACGAATATCTCGGCGGCATCCGCGCCCTTGAGCCAGGCTACACTAAAATTCAGCTCAAGCCTTATCCCATCGAGGGACTCGACTTCGTGAGCTGCGCCTATGAGTCGGTATCAGGCCGCATCGAAAGCTCGTGGCAACGCAAAGGCAACCGCTTCGAGTGGGACATCACCATCCCGGCCAATACCACGGCAGAAGTGTGCATCCCTATCGCAAATGGTTATGAGACAAAGACTTATGGTAGCGGAAGACATCATCTTTCATCCACGATAAAATAGAAGAAGACAGATATGGATAGCAAGACCACGGAAATCCAAAAGCTGCGCCACGCCCTCCAAGCCGCCGACGCTGTAGTCGTGGGAGCGGGTGCGGGACTCTCCACCTCGGCGGGATTCACTTACGCCGGCGAGCGTTTTCAGAGATATTTTTCCGATTTCATAGAGAAATACGGCTTCACCGACATGTATTCAGCCACGTTTTATCCTTTCCCGACGGAAGAGGAGTTCTGGGCTTACTGGAGCCGCCATATCTTCCACAACCGTTTCGTGAAGGCACCGAAATCTGTTTACGGCAACCTCTTGAGACTCGTCGGTGACAAGGATTATTTCGTCATCACCACCAATGTTGACCATCAGTTTCAGATGGCGGGCTTCGATAAGAAAAGACTGTTCTACACCCAAGGCGATTACGGTCTGTTCCAATGCGCCACACCATGCCATCAAAAGACTTACGACAACGAGGCGACCGTCAAGAGAATGATGGACGAGCAAAAGGACATGAAAATACCGTCGGAATTGGTACCCCATTGCCCCGTCTGCGGCGGAAAGATGAAGGTCAACCTGCGGTCAGACGACACCTTCGTGGAAGACGACGGCTGGCATGCGGCGGCTGACCGTTACATCGAATTCCTCAAAAGACATCAAACGGGCAAGGTGCTGTATCTTGACCTCGGTATCGGCAGCAACACCCCGACCATCATCAAGATTCCATTCATGAAGATGACCATGCAGAACCCCGACGCCATCTATGCCACCATCAACCTCGGCGAGGCGTTCACCGTCGAACAAATCAAAGACAGGTCGATTGTGATAAACGGAGATATTGGAGAAGTGATTGAGAATCAATTAAGAGCAAATAGTTAAGAAGTCGTCATTTCGACCGAAGTGGAGAAATATGAACCGTATAGATTTTTTGATTGACTATCTCCTCAAGGAGGACGAGCGTTTCTCGGAAGTTGCCATCCCCGAAGATTTGCTGGGCAAGCGCGACCTCTTTCGTGCCTTGCGCAACGTGCGTCTGCCGCGCCCCGTCAGCGAGGAGTTTCTCCGGCTGCAAGACGAGGAATTGCAGGCACAACTCAACGAAAAAGGCATCGTCGAACCCTCCCAACTCCCCACTCTCAACACTCCACTCTCAACTCTCAACTTTATACTCTGGCAAGGCGACATCACCCGTCTCCGCGTCGATGCCATCGTCAACGCCGCCAACAGTCGCATGCTCGGGTGCTGGGGACCGCTGCACAACTGCATCGACAACGCCATACACTCGGCGGCAGGCATACAGCTGCGCGAGGAATGTCACCGGATAATGCTCAAACAAGGCCATGAGGAGCCGACAGGTCAGGCAAAAATCACCAAGGCGTATAATCTGCCCTGCAAACATGTCATCCACACCGTCGGGCCAATCGTCCCCAATGGCATACCTGCTGAATCTCAGCGGGAACAGCTCGCCTCATGCTACCGTTCCATCATGCAGGTGGCTGACGACAACAGTCTCGAGAGCGTCGCTTTCTGCTGCATCTCCACCGGCGAGTTTCATTTCCCCAACGGCTTGGCGGCAGAGATAGCGGTGCGGACGGTGAGTGACTATCTCGCAGGACATCCGAGTTGTAGCGTCAAGACAGTGGTTTTCAACGTGTTCAAGGATATTGACTTAAAGATATATCAACGCCTGTCTCGTTACATCACATAAAAAATTCGACTGCAAAGGTAGTGATTTATTTCATTTTTTCGTATCTTTGCACCCGAAAAACGGAGTTCAAGCGTATAATGAACGCGTCTTGCCCTTGGGCATGTAAATCCTGTTACCAGCTGAAATCCATTACTTTATCATTAGAAACAACGGATTAACTGGATGATTTATATGCCATAACCCTATCAAATTCCACACAATGAAAACCAGACATCACCTCGTGATGTTTCTGTCGCTCGCGCTATGCCTTTCGGCGCAGGCACAGAAACAAAGTATGACATTGGAAGAGCTGTTCCAACTCGCCGATGCAAACAACAAAGCGTTGAAAACCAACATTATCGGGGTGCAATCGGCACAAGAAGGACTGCTCTCGGCGAAAAGCGGTCGCCTGCCTGACGTCAAGACCTCGCTGTCGGCCTCGTATATCGGCAACGGCTACCTATGGGACCGCGATTTCAGCAACGGAAGGCCCATCGACATGCCGCATTTCGGCAACAACTTCAGCCTTCAGGTGGCGCAAGTGATTTATGCCGGCGGCGCCATCAACAGCGGCATCGCCTTAGCCGACCTTGGCGTGCAGATAGCCCAACTCCAACACGAGCAGAAACAGCAGGAAATAAGGTTCCTATTGGCAGGCTACTATCTTGACATCTTCAAGCTGAACAACCAATTGCGCGTCTTCGACCAGAACATCGCCCTCGTCGAAAAAGTCCTCGAAGACCTCCGCAACCGCCACGAGCAAGGCATGGCGCTGAAAAACGACCTCACGCGTTATGAGCTGCAACTCGAGAACCTCAGGATGCAACGTACCCGCCTCGCCAACGGAAAGGAAATCCTCAACCACCAACTCACCCAAGCCATCGGACTTGACACTTCCATAGAAATCGAACCAGACAGCACATTGATTTCAAGGGAGTTACCAATCGTTACGGAAAGCGACTGGCTGCAGAACGCGGCCAACCTCTCCCCTGCCCTCCGGCAGCTCGACCTCGTCATCCGCATGAACGAAGAAAAGGAAAACTTGGCCAAAGCCGCACGACGCCCCAAACTCGCCTTAGTCGCCGAAGAACATCTCGACGGCCCTATCCTCATCGAAGTGCCCGTCATCGACAAGAACTTCAACTATTGGTTTGTCGGACTCGGACTGCAATACGACCTCTCGTCGCTCTACAAAAGCACCCACGACATCCGCAAGGCACGCCTCGAAACCCAACGTAGCCAAGAGGAGAAAGCCGTGGTCGCGGAAGGCATCGACAACGGCATCCACGCCGTGTTCGTGAAGTATCAGGAAGCCGTCAAAAACCTTGGCATTTGCGAAAAGGCTTTGGCTTTAGCCGACGAAAACTACCGCATGACGCGCAACCGCTACGACAACGAGTTGGCCCTGCTCACCGACATGCTCGATGCCTCCAACAGCAAGCTCTACGCTGAGTTGGAATGGGTCAACGCAAAAATCGACATCATTTATTATTACCTCAACCTCAATTATTTAACTGGAAAACTCTAAGCCATGAAAAAGAAAACCAAGAAAATCGTCGCCAACATCATCGTTGTCGCCTTGTTATCAATCGGTATCGCGTGGGTCTGCGCCCAATTTTGGCATACCACGAAGACCACCTATACCAACAATGCCCAAGTGTATCAACACATTGCCCCCGTCAGCAGCAAGGTTCCGGGCTTCATCAAGGAAATCCGCTTCGATGAGTTCCAGCACGTCAAGAAAGGCGACACACTCGTCCTGATTGAAGATGCCGAGTTCCGTCTGCAATTGGCTCAGGCTCAAGCCAACTACAAAAACGCCACTGTCGGCAAGGCGGCCATGAACACCAGCATCCGCACCACGCAAAACAACATCGCCGTCAGCGATGCCAGCTTGCGCGAAATGGAAGTCCGCCTGAAAAATGCCGAGGCCGACTACCTCCGATACAAGAACCTCTACGAAAGCGAGACCGTCACCAAGTCCCAATTTGACGGCGTGAGAACGCAATACGAGGCCATGAAAGCCAATTACGAAGCCATGAAGCAACAGCAGCAAAGCACCCGCCTCGTCAAGAGCGAGCAGACCCAGCGCCTCGACCAAAACGATGCCGGCATCGCCATCGCCGAGGCCGCGCTTAACCTCGCGGAACTCAACCTTTCCTACACCGTCATCACCGCGCCTTGCGACGGCTATACCTCGCCCAAGACCATCCACGAAGGCGAGCTTATCCAGCCCGGGATGAACCTTGTGAGCATCGTGAGCGACGAAGACTGTTGGGTCATCGCCAACTATCGTGAGAAGCAGCTGCGCAACATCGAGATTGGCTCGAAGATGAAAATCACCGTCGATGCCCTTCCCCATCAAGTTTTCAGTGGTACCGTGACCGCTATTTCCAACGCCACCGGGGCACGCTACTCCTTCGTGCCACAGGATAATTCGACGGGCAACTTCGTCAAGACCGAGCAGCGCGTCCCCGTCAAGATTGCCTTCGATGCCGACAACGACACCGAGGCCATGAAGCAACTTCGCGCCGGCCTCAATGTTGAATGTGAGATTGAATAATAAATGGATAGTCAACAACAACAGGGCTTCTCCATGCCCATGTACAAGGACTTCGTCCCCGAAAAGCTCCGCTTCTGGATCACGCTGTTCTTTCCGCTTGTATTTCAGATGTCGGACGCGCTCTTCATGGGCCTTTCGGGACCTATTTCCGCCACAACCTTGCTCACGCCCAACGATGTGCTTTTCTGCGGCTTCTGCGGAATGATCGGCGTCACGGTGACCTTCCCCGTGCTGTTCCGGTTCAAGTTCCGTTTCACCACGAAGCAAATCCTGCTCATCGTCTCGTTGGGCATGGTGATTTGCAACCTCATCTGCCTGAGCACCACGTTTATGCCGATTTTGGCACTCACCAATTTCATCTTCGGTATCCTGAAACTTTGGGGCTCGTTCGAGTGCTTCTCTTCCATTATGATGAAAGTGTCGCCGCGCTACAACTTTGCGCCCTTCCTTGCCATAGTCTTTACGGTGGTTTTCGGCGGCATCGAACTGTCAGGCATCGTGGCAAACCATGTCGTTTACGGACTGCCTTGGCAATACATGAACTACCTGATGATGGGCTTGCAACTGCTTGTGGCACTGCTGGTTGTCGTGCTGATGCGTGACATCCGTATTATGCCGCTCAACCGACTCTATGGCATCAGCTGGATTGGCATGTTCCTTTGGGGTCTTGTCCTGATGGCGTTCACGTTCATCTTCGTTTACGGCGACCAAATCCAATGGTTCCGCTCGCCCTACACCCACATTGCTATCGGCGTGATGCTGGCGGCATTCTCCGTGTTGGTTTACAGGATGTTCCACTATCGGCATCCTTATTTGGAATTTCCCGCTTTCCGCTACCACAACCTTTGGAACATACTGATACTCTTTTTCGTGGCCGCCCTACTAATGAGCACCGAGAGCGTTTTGCACCACATCTTCACCGAGGAAATCCTGCATTATGGCAGCCTCAGCATCGCCAACCTGAAATGGTGGGTCTTGGCGGGCATCCTTTTCGGAGGCTTCCTTTCCGTTCAAGCCATCGACCGCTGGCATTTTAGTTACAAACTATTGACTTTCATTAGCATAGGAAGCATCACCTTGTATGTCCTGCTGATGACATTCGCCATCACGCCGCAAACGCCGATTCAGAACTTCTACCTGCCGCTGTTCCTCTACGGTGTCGGCCACGTGATGATTTTCATCGTGCTGACGACCTACGTCGAAGGCATCGTGCCGCTCCAACACCGTTTCCAAGTGCTGACCATCCTCGGCTTTGTGCGCATCGGTCCCGGTTCGGCGGTGGGAAGCTCGCTTTGCGGGCATCTTTTCAAGACAGAGATGGCGAAGAACCTCAGCAACTTAGGCTCGCAGGTGAATCCCATCTCGTTCCGCAGCCACGACTACGGCACCATCGCCAACGAGGTGGTGGAGAACGCCATGATGCTCAGCCTGCGCAACCTCTACGGCCTCACTGCCCTCATTGGCATCATCACCCTGTTGATATTGCTCGGCAGCCGCTACCAGCCGCAAATCAAGAACACGCTGCCCACTTTGAGAAAGGCTTATAAGGTGTTTTCGAGGAAGTAAGGCAAGCATTGTGAATGGGAGTTGCGGAGTTTTCACCTCCCTACCTGCCATTTCTCGAAAAATTCATGAAACCACCTGTTTTTTTGCAAATTGATGGTTGGTTTCAAAATATTTTGTACTTTTGCAAAGTTTGAAACGATATGGCAGACTTGACCTTACATAGCAACACGGAATCCTTCATCGGCATTGCATGACAGCGACAACCTTTTTGTCGCCAAATACATGCCGCTGATGCCCACTGAGGAAGAACTCCGCCGCGAGATAGAGCAACAAAAGGAATTGTATAGATTGCAGCAAGATAATAAATAATTGAATATCAAAACGATAAAAACGAAACAAACAAAGAAAAATAGTTAATCTAACATATTGAAAATCATAGCGTTTGCTGTTTGTTCCAACCAATGTGAAACGTGGAAAATTTCAAAATGGTGAATTTCGTGGATGACAAAAAGCAAATGCTCGCTATTAGGGGCGAGCATTTTGTCTATCCTCGAAAGGTAATTTCCACGACCTCACATTGGAGACGAAATTGTTCGCCTCCTTTTTTGTGGTCGTTGGAATTTGAGGAATTGGTAGCACTTCGCACAAATAACAAACCATCATGCAAATACATATAGGTTCTCTTATTCGTGAAGAATTGCGGCGACAAGGCCATACAAACGAATGGCTTGCTGACAGAATAGGGGTTACTCCGCGCACCCTTCAAAAAATCTTCAACAAGCGCTCTATCAATACGGAACAATTGGAAATCATAAGTCACGCTCTTGGAGTGGACTTTTTCAGTTGTTATTCCAATTCTCTTTCTCTCCCATGTCCAATATTGCCACGTGTCCAATGTTGACGTTCCGTAATTGAAATGTAAGTTGTTATTTTGCACCTATAAAATCCATCGCTATGGAAAGTTTCAGTTTTCAGGAATTTGCAGGCAACGCCGACAAGATTTGGCAGTCCATCAAGGACTACGCAAAGAAAGGCGGCAGGGCAGCCACCAAAACGCTGCTGGAGTTGTACTATGTGATGGTGGACAAAAACACCATCGGCACCGACAGGCTCCTTATTGGTGCGGCATTAGCCTACCAAGTGTTGCCCAAGGATCTGTTGCCGCGAAGTCGTTTCGGTTTGCTCGGATTCTTAGACAATGTTGCCGCCTTGACCTACGCATATAATAAGGTGAAGCAAGCCGTTACGCCTGAGATTGAAGCTAAAGTGGAGGACAATTTGCTGAAATGGTTTGGTGCTGATGGGGATTATGCTGAATTTGAGGAAATTGGATAATAGATTTATAAATACATACAGTATGGATGCAAAACAGTATCAAATAAAACGAGACGAACTCCTTAGGTTGATGGAGCAGGTCGTCAAGGTCGATGGGATAAGAGACAGTGAAAGGGAGGCTTTCTTGTCCACGCAACGTAAACTTGTTGAAAATCAGTTCAACATTGTCCTCATCGGGGAGTTTCAAGGAGGAAAATCCACTACATTCAACGCCATGTGTGGCGGTAGAGAGATTTCGCCCCGCGGGGCAATGACAAAAACTTCCGCTATCTGCATGACTGCAACAAACATTTCAGACCCCGCGCAAGAAGAGTATGCTGAAGTTCGATGGAAGAGCAATGGCGAATTGAGGGATATGATAAACGAGGTGATAAAGTTCGTAGCTATTGATGAGGGTGGTAGTTTTGATTTCAATAATCCAACCCATATTCACAGTCTGCAAGAGCGAGTCGAGAAGATGCGGGAGGATAATGTAATAGAAGTAAAAGAAATAGTGCGAATTGCGCAATTGCTGTTGGCTTTTTATGGAAATACCGAGTTGCAGAATTATTACGCTAAGACTAAATTTAAAATCGAGGAAATCGCCAAGATAGCAGTATTCCCAGCTGATTGGGATTCCCGTTGGGGCGAATCTCGCAATATTGACGATGTAAAAAGATTATTCAAAGTTGAAGAAATTCTATTTGCATTTGTCAGTGATATACAAATCTATGTTCATAGCGACAGATTGGCCCAGCTTGGGTGTAGTTTGACCGATTGCCCTGGTTTGTTTGCAAGTCAATTCGACACCCAGATTGCCATGAATGCCATGACCCGTGCTAATGCAGTTATTTATCTGTTAGGCTACAAGGCTATAGGAGAGGGGGATAAGAAATCAATCAAGGAGGTGATGAAGCACAAGGCCTTGCGCGACAAAGTGTTTTTTGCCCTTAATCAAAGAGAGAAGAATATAGTAACGGAGGGTGTGATTAAAGCTGACAAAGGCGCCATCAAAGACTTGGGCTATGGCGATGTTGAAATATCAAAATTTAATTCCCTTCTCTTTTTCTTAAGTGAGTTTGGAAAAGCGAAATTGACTGGCAAAATTGATGAATACTCACTCAATAGGTTCAAAGAAGTTGCTTTTAATAATGGTTATGAAACAGATAATAATAGTTATGAAACAGAAGATATTGATGAACTCTGGGCAGAAATCATACGTGCATGTGGCCTAACTACAGGTCAAAAAGAAGCTGGCAAAATAGTTCATCTGGATGATGAGAGTGTATGTGTCACACGCACAGCTTCGTGTTGTGACAATGTTATTGGCGAAATTGAAAACAATATCGTGTCGAAGAAAGCCCAATCAATTCTTGTTGATAGTGGCGCAGCTCTGATAAAAAATAGCCTTGATGGTATTGCTGCCCGGTTACAAGCAGAAGAGGATTTTGCTAATAAGAGTGTAGAAGAATGTGAAACTGCATTCCAAAATGCCTTGGACGCATACGAACAATTCAAAAAAGACGCAGATGATATTTTAAATAATGCCTTCTCACAGAATGTCGTTCGTAGTATTGCTCTATCTGCCTTCACAGAATTAATTACTGATAGTGATGTGATCGACAGAATGGCCGTCAAAATTAACGATGATGTAAACTCTATTCTTGGGTTCTGGGATAAAGCCAAATTGATGACAATGAAAGACGAAGATAAAGAAGCTTTGTTTAGACCCATCATTGAGGCTGCTATTAATAGTGAGTTGGGTGTAGATTTGAACGTTTGGGTACAATCCATGATTAATGGAGAACATGATATGTATTGCGAAATGGTGCAGCCACAATTGGAAAGTGTTGCGATGAAGATTAATAACAAATGGGAACTGTTTGTTTCTTCTAACCCATTGTTACATGGTTACAGAATTGACATGCCTTCATTGAGCAGCCCTACTGAGTATGTCGTCAAAGGTGATTTAATAGAAGAGATTACAGATACAACTATCGCAAGTGTTGGCAACGTTATAGAAAACATCATTCTAAAAATTGTGGGTGCTATTGTGGGTGCTATTGTAGGTACTGCTGTTGACGTTCTCTTATTTGGTGGTATTTTTACCATCCTCGGTGCAATAGTGGGTAGCGTAATTGCTGGTAAAAAAGATAAAAGCCTTGATAAAATTAAGGATAGTTTCAATAAGAAGTTCAGTGATAGAGAAACGAAAGATAAAATAATAGACGGAATAGCGAAATGCCCTGAATCTATTTTTGTCGCGTTCAAGAAATTTTACAGTGATGAACTTTCTACCATGCAACAAAATCTCATGTCGGACATTGAACAAAAACGTACCGACCAAGCAGAGTCTCTGGAACACCAACAAGAAGTTGCTGCCCGTGCCCACCGAATACGCACAGAGCAAATAGAACCGTTGTGTGAACGTATCGCCTCTTTCATTGTTTCATGTAATTGCTAACTATGATTTATCAAGAGGAAGCCTTCTTTTTTAGGAGGCTTCCACATTTTTTGAATTATGAATATCGGCGTTTTCGGACATTACCAAAACGGGAAATCCACTCTTATCAATTGCTTGATGGGGAAGCCGGTATGTGCTACAGGTAATGGGACCATTTCTACAACGAAAAAAAATAGTAAACATCAGTTCCGCGAAGGTATGTTCCTGATTGATACTCCAGGAATGGATGCAAACGAACAAGACAATGCTGAGACCTCATCCATTGTAGAACAACTCGATTTTTCCATCGTTGTTTTACAGAATAAAGGACTTTCTGAAAAAGATAAAGTTGCAATCAATCTACTACAGAGTTATGGTGTTCCCATGCTCGTATTAATAAATTGCACAGACTATGGAAACAAAAACAAATGGAGTCCGCAATCTGATTTCAACAAGAATATCTTATGCAATATTAAGCCACAATTCCATGACAAACTCCTTATAAGTGGAATAGATATTTTACTTGTAAATCTTCAATGGTATTGGTATGCTATTGAAGGATATAAAAAAGAAAACATAGACAAACAAGAAGAACTGTTAGAAAGAGTAGAATGTCTTTTGGGTACAAATGTAGATACTAAAAATTTAAAAGAGCAAAGCAATGTGCCTCAACTCATTCAATTCCTTTCGAGTAATAATTACTTATCTTCTATAAATTTGTACCAGCAATTGAATTTAAATTTGAAAAATGAAAAGAGAAGAATAATCGAACTGTCAAATAGAAAATAATTATGTCAAAAAATGTTGTAGAGAGTGTGAATCCATCATATACGGGTGTTCGTGGCCTCGTGACATCTATTGGGGCAAAGCATACAGATGTTGCAGATTTGTCCGATATCATTAATGCGAAAAAAGAGTTGAGTGTCACTATTAACGAAATTAAAAAAATCTTAGAAGGAAAAATATCGTCAACTAATGAAAGAATAGAACAAATAGCGGGCATTCCTGACGATATTAGAGAAGTAATTGAAAAAACAAACAATCAACAGGAAATCTTGCTTAGAAATGTCTATCGGGAGATAGCAGACAATTTGGCAAAACAACAACAATCCCTTGAAGCGTCTTGCACAAAGGCAAACGGATATATTCAACAATTAAACAAAAAACATGAAGAAGCTGAGCAGATATACTCCCGCATTCTGAGTATAAACAACACTTTATCAGCGCATACAGAGGAGATTGCATCGCTAAAAAAGAAGACAACATGGTTGTTCGTTTTGGTTAGTTTTAGTTTATTAATTGGATTAGTTTTAATTGGATTAGTTTTATAGAGTTGTATGTGTTGTACTCCGCCTCAGTTGAATTAATGGTCTCGAATAAAGATCAGTATTTTATAAAAACTTCATTTGTATTATGTCCCTCAAAGGCCAATTACATAAAATCATCTCCCAACGGGTGCAAAGCAAAATCAACCAAGTGGATTGGGACATCAAAAAGATGGAGTTGGAGGGCAGGAATGCGTCTTCTTATAGCCTTTACATGTCGTATGTGAGGTTGAAATCCCAGTACGAGATGCAGTTATTCAAACTACAGCAAGAGCTTCGGAATGCACTGTAATGAAATACAGACATAATAATCCGCAATCCAAGCAAAGTCTTGTCTGTCGGATTTTTTTCTCTTCAAGGAACAACAATTTTGCATTTTTTCGTATCTTTGCACCCGATTTTCGGCGAGCGTGTCGGTAGCCGGACATAGGGTGAATCTGTAAGAACTATGCCAATTGGACACTTGTTTAATTGTATGGTTTTTAAATATGAAGAAAGATTCATCAAACACCAAGACCCTTGTCGCGACCATCCTTTCGATGTCGCTGTTGACCGTGATGGCGGGAGCCGCCGTCGCACCTGCCCTGAACGCCGTCAGCGCCCATTTCGCTGACGCCAACCCGCTGCTCATCCAGTTTGTGGTGAGCATGCCCGCGCTGTTCATCATCCTTACCAACCTTTGTTTCCCGATGCTGTGTCGGGCGATGCGCACCCGCACCCTTGCCCTTTGCGGCCTGCTGCTTTACGTCGTGGCGGGAAGTGGGGCCTTCTTCGCCGACAACATCGCCGTGCTGCTGGTACTCAGGGCGTTGTTAGGCGTGAGTGTGGGCATGATCATGCCGCTTTCCACGGGCCTTTTGGCCTACTATTTCCCGCCCGAGGAGCAAGCCCGCCTGATGGGACTTGCCGCCGCCATGAACCAATTGGGCGGCGTGGTGGCCACCTTCCTCGCAGGCATGTTGGCGGCAGTCAGCTGGAACTATGCCTTCTTGGTGTATCTGCTCGGTCTCATCGCCGTGGTGCTTGTGGCGCTTTTCCTGCCCAACGAAAGCCTGTCGAAAAACGACCCCAAAACTCTCAACTCTAAACTCTCAACTCTAAACTTACTCAAAAAATTCCATCCCTCCGTCGTAGGCATGTTCCTCGTGATGATATTGTTTTTCATCTACCCCACCAACTTCGCGCTGATGGCATCGGGAAGGCTCTCGGTGACGGGAATCACCTTGGTGATGATGGGCTTGGACGTGGTGGCTTTCTTGGTAGGCCTGGTCTTTGGCGCGATGATGAAACGCTTTGCCGCACAGATGAAATACGCCGCCCCCATCGGCTTCATGGCTGGTTACCTATGCCTTGGCGGAGGCTCGTCGTTGACGCTCATGCTAATCGGATCTGCGCTCGTCGGCGTGGCCAACGGCATCGGAGTGCCTTACCTGAACACCATCGGCAGCGTGAAAGCGGGCAAGGAGGCGGCCACCACGGTGATGCCGCTGCTCTCCACCGCGCTTTATTTGGGACAGTTCCTCTCGCCGCTGATTGTGTCACCCATCGCCTCGGCAGCCAATTTGTCACCTTATATGGTGGGCGCATTTATCGCAGTCGTTTACCTGCTTCAGGCCATTCTCACGCGGAAGGGGCAGATGCTGCCGCAGAAGGTTGGCGGGTGAGCCGTGCCACGATGTTGTTTCGCCTAACCTTCGTCTGTCGATTCGGCGGAGTTCTTTCTGTATTCAATAGGACTCTTCCCAAGGTGTTTCTTGGTGTATTTGCAGAAAAAACTCACGTCGGGGAAGTCCATCTTAAAAGCTATCTCCTTGATAGTCAAATCGGTTTGGAGAAGATAGTATTTAATGTTCCTGACGACGGTCTCGGTAATCCATTCAGAAGCGGTGCGTCCGCTCTGCTCCTTGCATATATAACTGAGGTGTTTTGGCGTGATGAGCAGTCGGTCGGCATAAGCTTTCACCTCGCGGTCGGTGCAGGCATCTTGCAACAGCATCGTTATGAAACGCCTGAAAAGCCTGTCTTTCTGCGAAATGTCGGCCGATGTCTTGTTGCTGCTTTCTTCCACGAGATTGCCGTTGTCAAGCTGGTGCATAATCTCCACTATGACCGACTGCGCCAACAGCTTGATGCTGTCCTTACGGTAGTATTTGTCGCTGTCTTCCAAATATATCTCCAGCAGGTTGAAATAGGCAAGAAACAGCTTGCGATGGAACTCCGAGGTGTGATACAGCGGATTCTGACTCAAATAAATCATCTTCTTCAACCAGTTGGGGTCGAGATGGAAAATCTTCAGCACGCTGTCGTCGAATAACGAAGTGTCGGCGCATATTATCTTACCCTGCAAGTCGGGCGTCCGCATGTACAACCCGATGATGTTGTGAGGAGTACTCACCACCAAAGTGCCGGCCTCGGCCACATACCTCTTGCTGCCTACAGAAAACTGCAACGCGCCTTTCTCACAAAAAAACACTATAAGAAAATTGGAAAACGTCTCAGGCGAGATGTTCACCTCGTCAATGTTGTCCGATATTATCAACTCATCAAATACTTTAAGCATGAGAATACGATTTTTTTGCAAAATAACATATAATTTTCGATTTACACAATGGTAAATAATTCTTTTTTTAAGGTAAATATCTCTATTTTGGAAAAAACAACCGTAAAAACAGAAAAATAGAAAGGGAGCTAATTACCTAAAACACTATATCTTTGCAACTTAAAATTTATTTGATATATAATATAAAGGGTTGCAAAAACCAGCATAGTAATGTACGCAATGCCCAAACTCGAACATTTCATATTGAAGCGTTTTCCTAAGTTTCTTGCCGGCAACTTGGCGGGCACGGCGGTTGACACCTTGGTGATTTGGCTGTTTTCGCATTTTGTGTTCGACGGATATGTTGGCAAGGTGATAATTTCGCCTGTAATATCTTTTGAAATCGCCAATTTTGTCAATTTTTTGATATGTTATTACCTGACTTGGAACGACAGGATTTCGCAGTTCAGCGGAAAATCTTTCATGCGGCATTATTTGGCATACAACATTTCATGTACAGGCTCTTTCCTGCTGAAAATGGGAATGCTGATGCTTATCCAATATCTGACGAAATGGGATGTGGTGATATGCAACTTGCTCGCGCTCTGTGTTTCCGGAGGTTTCAGTCTTATAATGAATGAATTTGTAATTTTTAAAAAGAAAAAAACATAATACAACTATATGAAAAGCAATAAATTAAGAAACAGATGTTCACAGTTCAAAGCTCCGCAGGAATTGGAGAGACAGGGGCTGTACCCATACTATAAGGTCATAGAGTCGGAACAGGGCACTGTGGTGAAAATCAACGGCAAAGATGTGCTGATGTTCGGTTCCAACAGCTATCTCGGGCTGTCGAACGACCCGCGTCTGAAAGAGGCGGCATGTGAAGCCGTCAAGAAATACGGCACCAGCTGCTCAGGCTCGCGATTCCTTAACGGGACGCTCGACATGCATGTCGCCCTTGAGAAGAAATTAGCACAGTTGGTGGGTAAAGAGGCCGCTGTGTGTTTCAGCACAGGTTTTCAGGTGAATCTGGGTGTGGTGTCGGCACTCTGCGGACATAACGACTATCTGCTTCTCGACCGTCTCGACCACGCCTCCATCATCGATGGCAGCCGCCTGTCGTATGCCAAAGCACTGAAATATTCGCATAACGACATGAGTAGTCTCGAGCTTCGCCTCCAACAATGTGAGCCTTCGGCAATAAAGCTTATCGTGGCTGACGGTGTCTTCTCGATGGAAGGCGATATCGCGCCTCTTCCCGAGATGGTGGCCTTGGCTGAGAAATATGACGCCGACATCATGATTGACGACGCCCACGCCTTAGGGGTGCTCGGACATCAGGGACGCGGCACCGCCAACCATTTCGGTCTTACCGACAAGGTGGACCTCATCATGGGCACTTTCTCGAAATCGTTCGGTTCTTTGGGCGGATTCATCGCCGCCGACTCCGACACCATCAACTTCTTGAAACACAACGCCAGAAGCCTAATCTTCAGCGCGAGTATGCCGCCCGCGAATGTGGCTGCGGTAAGTAAAGCCATCGATATCATGCTCAGCGAGCCTGAACGCATCCAACACCTCTGGGACGTGAGCAACTATGCCCGACAGCAGTTCAAAGACCGTGGCTTCGACACCGGTCGTAGCGAGACCCCTATAATACCTCTGTTCGTGAGAAACTCGGAAAAGGCGTTCTATGTGTGCAACCGCCTCTTGGACGAAGGCATATTCGTCACACCGGTGGTGGCGCCGGCGGTGCCCGACAACGACGTGCTGATACGCTTTGCTTTGATGGCAACGCATACCTTCGGGCAGGTGGATGAGGCAATAGATAAAATCACAAAGGTGTTTCAACAAGCGGAAATCATAGGATAATGGTAGTTTTTATAACAGGCATATCATCGGGATTCGGGTTAGAGACCGCGCGTCTGCTTGCCGGTGAAGGCCATGCCGTTTACGGCACGGTGCGACATGAGGTGACACCGCTGCCTGGCGTCAACTATCTCACAGTTGATGTCCGCGACCCTGAGTCGGTGCGGCAGGCTGTCTCACATGTCGTTGAGAAAGAAGGTCGTGTCGATGTGCTGGTCAGCAATGCGGGGATGGGCATAGGCGGACCGCTTGAGTTTGCCACCGAAGAGGAGATACGTTTGCTGATGGACACCAACTTCATGGGGTTGGTGCATTGTGTCAATGCCGTGCTGCCTCACATGCGACGGCAAGGCTCAGGCAAGATTATAGCCCTCAGCTCCATCGGCGGCCTGATGGGACTGCCGTTCCAAGGGTTTTACTCCGCCAGCAAATTCGCCATCGAAGGCTATTGCGAGGCTCTGCGCCTTGAGACAAAACAGTTTGGCGTCACAGTGACGGTGATTCGTCCGGGCGACTTCTCCACAGGCTTCACGGGCAACCGCAAAAAAGTCGCTGACGAAGCGGCCTTGCAAGCCTATCCTGCTTACCAAAAATCAATCGATAAGATTGAGCATGACGAGAGAGGAGGCCTGAAACCTCAGCTGTTAGCGCGTAAAATAGGCAAAATAATACACAAAAAACGCCCTCGTTACGGATACGTGGTGTCATCGCTCGAACAACGCCTTTCGGTGATTCTGAAGCACATCCTGCCGGCACCTTGGTTCGCGGCGATTTTGGGAAAATATTATTATTTGTAGCTGTTAATTTGTTTTTTTTGATAAATTGTCATAAAAAATTCGATTTTTAAAGAATAATATCATATTTTTGCAACTTAATTTGAAAAATGGAATCTAAGAAAGAACAGTCGGTGCGCGTCCAGACCTCGTTGTTGAACGGTGTGGAGAAAAAAGCACTCGTGTGGCTCGCCGAACGGCAGCCTAAATGGGTCGATTCCGACATGCTTACGTACATCGGGCATATCGGTTCGCTGATTATCGCGGCGGGATATATCTTGTCGGGCGTTAACGTCAATTTTTTGTGGTTGGCCTGTGTGGGCTTTGTCGTCAACTGGTACGGCGACTCTCTTGACGGCACCTTGGCGCGTGTCCGCAGGCAGCAAAGACCTGTCTATGGCTTCTATCTCGACCATACCATGGACGCCATCAACGAGACGATTATGTTCATGGGCGTGGGCTTGTCGCCTTTCATGCGCTTCGACCTCTCGTGCATCCTCTTGGTGATTTATCTGATGCTCACGCTTAATGTCGCCATCAACGCACATCTGAGGAACGAGTTCAAACTCACCTACGCTAAGCTCGGCCCCACCGAGTTCCGCATGATTTGCATCATCGTCAACGCGGTATTGGTGTTCGCAAAGCCGTTGCAGACCTTCACATTAGACATCACAACGCCTTCGACGGTGTTTGAACTGCATGTCCTCGACATGGTCGGACTTGTCATCCTGCTTGTCCTGACGATAATCTATTTCGTGACGATTTTCAAAGATGCTCGTTATTATAACCGTATAGACCCGAAGAAGTAATGGCACTAATCACGATGGAGGAGATAGAAGGCGTTTCGCCGGTGTTCAATGGCAAGACAGGACATGCTTTTGCCAAGATGCTTTTGCGCATCACGGGCATCGACAGGCTGGCGGAGCGTTACGCCGCACGGGAGGATATGTCAGGCCCCGACTTTGTGGAGGCTTTCCTCAGCGATATGGACTTCCATTATGAGGTGGAGGGCTTGGAACACTTGAAAACGATAGAGAACGGACCCTTCATCACCATCAGCAACCATCCGTACGGAGGTCTCGACGGCTTGATTTTGATAGATTTGTTCGGTCATTTCCGTAGCGATTACAAGGTGATGGCAAACAAATTCCTGTCGTTGGCGAAGACTATCAAAGACTGTTTCATCAGCGTGGTGCCCATCACCAATGACACGAAGAGCGTGGTGAGTGAGAACCAGCAAGGGCTGCGAAAGGCCATACAGCATATCAAAGAGGGGCATCCGATGGGCTTGTTTCCAGCAGGCGCCGTGTCGGACTATAGCTTCAAAGACCGTTGTGTGCGCGACCGCCAATGGCAGGAGTCGGCCGTGAAGTTCATCAGAAAGATGAAGGTGCCGGTGCTGCCGGTGCATTTTTTGGATAAAAACTCGTGGTTTTATTACTCGTTGGGACTTATCGACTGGCGAGTCCGTACGCTGCGCCTGCCAAGGGAGATACTCAACAAAGTCGGAAAAACAGTGAGACTGCGCATTGGCGAGGCGATAAGCGTGGAGGAACAGCTCCGGTACACCGAAGAAGAATATGGCTTGATGATTAGAAACTCAGTATATAATTTATAGGTATGCAAGTTGTTATAAAAGAAGTTGAAACGAACAAAGAATTGAAGGCTTTTGTCCATTTTCCGAATGAGTTGTACAAAAACAACCCTTATTATGTCCCGCAGATTGAGTCGATGGACCGTGACACGCTCACGCCGTCGAAAAACCACGCCTTTGAGGTGTGCGAAGGCAAATATTGGTTGGCGTACGACACCAAAGGGACGATAGTGGGACGTGTGGCGGGCATCATCAACCGCCGTTACAACGAGAAGATGGGAGAGAACATATGTCGTTTCGGCTGGATCGACTTCATCGATGACGGCGATGTCTCCGCCGCCTTGATGAACGCCGTGGAGACGTATGCGCGCGAGAAGGGCATGGATGTGATGAGCGGCCCGACAGGATTCCTGGAGTTCGACGCGGCCGGCGTGCTGGTGGAGGGCTTCGACCAGATTCCGACAGCCTACGGGAAATACAACGCCCCATATTACGAGAGACATCTCTTGGCGTTGGGCTATCAGCGGGAGACTGACTTTGTGGAATACCGCATCCTCGTGCCTGATGTCATACCGGAACGTTATGCACGCTCAGCTCAGCTTATGGAACAGCGGTACGAGCTGCACCAGGCACCGCTGCGCTGCCGTCGTGACATCAACCCTTACCTTGACAGCATTTTCACATGTCTTAACAACGCATATTCAAAGCTGCATGGCTTCTCGGAGCTTACCAAAGGGCAGTGCGACGACCTCAAGAAACAGTTTTTAGGGAATGTCAATGTCGATTATCTCTCGATAATCCTCGACAAAGACGATAAGGTGGTGGCTTTCGGACTGGCGTTGCCGTCGCTGTCACAGGCTATGCAAAAAGCCAAAGGCTCGCTGTTTCCTTTCGGATTCATACATGTGCTGAGGGCACTCAAGAAAAACGACACCATCGACCTCTTGCTCATCGCCATCGACGAACAGTACCAGAACAAAGGTGTCAACGCCATGATTTTCGACAAGTTCGCGCATGGCATCAAGAAAAACGGCATCAAATATATTGAATCGACACGCGAGCTGGAGGACAACACCAACGTGCAGAACCTCTGGCGTTATTTTGAGCACACCTTGCACAAGAGGGCGAGGGTGTACGATAAACGACTAAGCGTCGGTGCTTCCGCCACCCGGACACTGCGCCATCAATGTCAAAGCTGAAGTCAGAATGGCAAAAAAGAATAAAAGGCTTTTTATTTCTGATAAAATTGATGATAAAATGTTGATTATTTCATCCATTCTCTCTTCACCCCGCGTCGCACTACGGTGGCGGGGTTGCCGGCCAAAACGGTCATAGGCTCATCGTGACGGCCTGCTACGGTGGCACCGGCAGCCACGGTGGTGTCGTCAGGCAGATGTGTGCCTTTGGCCACTATGACGTGACAGCCTAACCATACGTTGTCGCCGAAGACGATGGCACGGTCGGGGTTCATATGCCGGCCGTCGGCATCCACTATGCGATGCTGATCGGTGTCCATGACGGTGCAACACCACGAGATGCGGTTGAAGGCACCGAAGGTGATGTCTTTGTGGCAGATGATGAGCGAGCGCGGTCCTAAATTGAAGTCGGGTCCTATAGTCAGAGTGGAGCCTTCGGCCACCTCTATGCCGCTGCCAGCTCCAAGCTGGCAGCGGCCGAGTACCACAAGAGTGCCGCGAAGGTTGACATGCGTGCGGTCGCAATGGTAGTCGCCCCCCTGATAGGTGGTGAAGCCTATCTTCATCATCCCGATACGAAGGTCACCGCAGTCCATCACTACCCTGCCGCCAAGGTTGTCCATGACAGTGCGGTTGGATATGAGCAAAGGCATCCGTACGGCTTGACGTATCGGCAGCAGACGCAAGTTGTACCATAGGCTGCGAGGAACCGATAATATATATCGCAGCGCGTCGAGACGTTTCTTCCTGTGACGTTCGTTCATCGTTATGTAGGAATCTTTTCAGAATGCAAATTTATACAATTTTAACAATATCCTCGCATTTTGGAAAAAACATTTTTTTAAAAATATCGTACACGATATAATATTTTTTTGTAATTTTGTGGCGTGAACGATATAATTTTTTAACATCTTAAAATTTATAATTATGGATAAACAAAAATCAATCAACGCGTTACAGTTTTTCGTAACACATCTTTCAAATCAGGCTTTCGGACACAAACTCCAAGGCAAACTCTTCAGCTCCATCGGTTTTGAGAAGCTCGGCACCAAATACACCGGCCATCATGAGGAGGAAATGGGTTGGGTTGACAAGTTCATCGACCGTATCCTCGACCTCGGTGGCGAAGTGAGGCACGAGATGCGTCCCGAAGGCAAAATCATCACCGAGCCTTGCGAGTATGTCAAAGCTGAGCTGCAAGTCTCCATCCAAGGCATCGAATTCCTGCGGAAGTGCATGAACGAAATCTGCGAAGACATCACCACCTTCGACATCATGAAGGAATATCTGAAAGACGAAGAGGAAGACATGTACTGGAGCGAGCAACAACTCGACCTCATCGAGAGAATCGGCTACCAGAACTGGCTCAGAAAGCAAATGTAACAATGAGAAAAATCGTCGTCAGCATGATTGTCGGACTCGTCATGGTCGTGACGTCATGCGCACAAAACACTAAGAAAATGAATACGATTTATGATTTCAAGGCCTTGAACAACAAAGGCGAGGAAGTGGACATGGCACAATACAAGGGCAGTGTCCTGTTGATTGTCAATACCGCCTCAAAATGCGGTTTCACACCACAATACGACGGTCTGGAGGAGCTTTACCAGAAATACAAAGACCAGGGATTGGTCGTCATCGGCTTCCCATGCGACCAGTTTGCGCATCAGGAACCGGGTACCGACGAGGAGATAGCTGAGTTCTGCCGCATCAACCATGGCGTCACCTTCCCTCTGATGAAGAAGGTTGACGTCAACGGCAAGGACGCTGAGCCTATCTTCGAATATCTGAAATCGAAGGCTCCGAACGAGGAATACAAAGGCTTGAAAGCCAAGGCGACGCATACGATGTTGAAAGGCATCAGCAAGAGCGTGGAGAAAGACAGCGACATCTTATGGAACTTCACCAAGTTCCTCATCTCACGCGACGGCAACACCATCAAGCGTTTCCCGCCTACCGCCGAGCCTTCCGACTTCGAGAACGACGTTAAGGAAATGCTCTGATGAGACCGGAGTTTTTGTTAGATAACCAGCTCTGTTTCAGGCTTTACACCGCTTCGCGCCTTCTCACACAGGCGTATCACCCGCTGCTCTCTAAGCATGGTCTCACCTACCCGCAGTATCTCGTGCTGCTGGTCCTGTGGGAGAACGACGCCCAGCCGGTGAACGACATCGCCAAACGGCTGTTTTTAGCCACCAACACCATCACGCCGCTGCTGCAACGCATGGAGAAGGAAGGCGTCTTGACGCGCACCAAAAGCACTGAGGACGCCCGCCGGATGATTGTCGCACTCACCGAGAAAGGCCGCAGGCTGCAAGACGAGCTCGCCACAGTGCCGCTTACCGTGGGTAACGCCGTCATCTGCCAGAGCGTGACGGCGAAGACGGCACCTGAGCTGTATAAAATGCTCGACGACATTATCCTGAAACTGAGTGAAAAATAGAATCACAGCTGTCCGTAACCCTAACTTTATCGAAGCCTGCGAATGAAAGCAAAGCCGCAACCATCGGAATTTTTCATAAGCAGACAGCAACTTTTTCCTCAAAAAATGGACGCTCAAGGGTGAAAAAGTAGTATCTTTGCAGAATATTAGTAACTGACCGGAAAGAAAATTTTCCATTTCGGTCGAAACGACACGAGTTATGTCAAAGGTGAAAACGGTATTTTTTTGCAAGGAATGCGGCAATGAATCGCCGAAATGGATAGGTCATTGCCCGGGATGCGGAGCGTGGAACAGCTATGTAGAGGAAACGGTGGTGACAGGGAAAGACAGTAAGGCCGTTTCTAAAGATATTGATATTCAGAGTTTTAAAAGCAAGCCCACTCCTATTCGCGAGGTCACAAGCGCACAGGAGGAGCGTCTTGACTTGGGTTATGAGGAGCTTAACCGCGTGCTTGGCGGCGGTCTCGTGCCAGGCTCTCTGATACTTCTCGGTGGCGAGCCGGGAATAGGAAAATCGACGCTGCTCCTTCAGATGGCACTGCATATTAATAAAAAGGTGTTGTATGTCTCCGGCGAGGAGAGCCGCCAACAAATAAAGATGCGGGCCGACAGAATAGGGATAAAAAATGACAACTGTCTGATTCTCAACGAGACAGACACTCAAGACATCTTAAAAAGCGTCAAAGAGGTGCAGCCTGACATAGTGATAATCGACTCTATTCAGACCTTGGAGTCGCCATCGGTGGAGGCTACCGCAGGCAGCATCAGCCAGATTCGAGAGACGGCGGCGGAGATGAACAAAATAGCAAAATCGTTACATGTGCCGGTGTTTCTCATCGGACATATCACCAAGGACGGCACCATCGCAGGACCTAAGATTTTGGAACATATCGTCGATACCGTGCTGCAGTTTGAAGGCGACCGCCATTATGGTTTCCGTATCTTGCGCACGGTGAAAAACCGTTTCGGCTCGTCGTCGGAACTCGGCATCTTTGAGATGAACGCCGAGGGCTTGCGCGAGGTGAGAAACCCGAGTGAGATACTGCTCTCGCAACGTGAGACGTCGGTCAGCGGCATAGCCATCGCCGCTATGGTGGAGGGCTTGCGCCCGATGCTCGTGGAGACACAGGCACTTGTCAGCTCGGCGGCTTACGGCACCCCGCAACGCTCCAGCACAGGCTTCGACACCCGCCGTCTTAATATGCTCCTCGCCGTGCTCGAAAAACGCGCGGGATTCCGCCTCGGCGCAAAAGACGTGTTCCTCAACATCGCGGGCGGCTTGCGTGTCGATGACCCCGCCATGGACCTCGCAGTGGTGGCGGCAGTGCTGTCATCAAGCGAAGACATCGCCATCGACGGACGATGCGCTTTTGCGGCCGAGGTGGGACTCTCAGGCGAAGTGAGAGCCGTGAACCGCGTGGAAGCACGCATAGCAGAAGCCGACAAACTCGGATTCGATAAGATTTTTATCTCGAAATACAGCGCAAAAGGCCTCGACACCGGCAAATTCCACATCAAAGTGGTGCCGACAGCCACAATAGGTCAACTGTTCAAAGAGTTGTTCAGTTAGTCAGTTTTAACTGAACAACTGAATAACTGAACAACTGAATAACTGAACAACTGAATAACTACCCCAAAACTATGGCCCTATTATCATCAATGTGTCCGGCGGGATAGTCCCAGATGACAGGGTAGCCGTAGTCTTTCACCTTCTCGAAGATTATTTCCTTGGCTGTCATGCCGAACGGTATGGTGTTGTCGTGCATGTCGCTGAACGCTCCCACCATCAGCGCTTTCAGGCGAGCGAGCTTGCCGGCTCGTTTCAACGCCGTCATCATTCGGTCGATATGATAAAGATATTCGTCTAAATCCTCGATAAACAACACTTTACCGTCAGTCTCCGGAAACAGGTCGGAGCCGAGCAATGAATAGAGGACGGAGAGGTTGCCGCCGACGATTTCTCCCGTCATTTCGACTGGAGCGGAGCGGAATGGAGAAATCTCATTCAATTGCAGGAGATTTCTCGACTTCGGTCGAAATGACGGGTTGGTGAGAGCCTCATACAGCGTCTCCAACGCTTCTTTGGTGTTCTTCTCGAAATTTATCGCCATAGTGCCGTGAATGCTCTGATAACCAAGCTGTTGCATCTTGGCATGAAGCACCGTCACGTCGCTGTAGCCCACAATCCATTTCGGATGTTTCCCGAAACCGGTGAAATCGAGTTTGTCGATGATTCTTATGGTGCCATAGCCTCCTCTCACGCACAAAATGGCATCGATGTCGTCTCTGTCGAGATATTGTTGAAGCACGCTTGCGCGAAAGTCGTCATCGCCTGCAAGTTGATGATACTCAGCGAATAAGCGGTCATCGTAAACGGGAACAAAGTCTTTTTTCTCAATCCACGCCACGGCACAGGCAATCTCTTCGCGTGAGATTTTACGCGCCGGCGCCACGAGTGCTATCTTGGAGCCTTTTTTCAAATATGGTGGAGTTTTCATGATGCAAAATTACAAAATAATATTTGTAATAGACATGGATTTTGCATTTAAGTGCCATATCTACAACATAAAAATCACGTCATTTTTTGACATGATTGGCGTTTGCAAAATAGCATTAATTTCGATAAGAAGCCTCTAAATCACTTCTTCTATCTTTTTATATTGTTGGTCAATGTCTTGTATCAAGTCGTCCTTGTTCTCGTAAATCCAAGCCGCCACCTTCTCGGAATACTTGTAAAGCTTGGAGTTTTCACGCGTTTCCTCCTTCAACGCGTCTTTAATCCCAAAGAAATCGAGAAGCAAAATCAACACCCCGACAAGCAGGAAACCTTTCGCCACACCAAACACAACACCTCCTATTTTATCAATAAAGCCGAGGTTCAACGATGCGACCAAATTGGATAATATGTTTCCTAACCAATTGATTAACAATGCCAAAGCTATAAATACGATGATGAATGAAATCACTGACATCCACTCCTGACTCACCTCTATCAGGTTCGAGAGCCATTTCCCTACAATGTCGGAAAGCCTGATGGCTCCGTAAATTCCGCCAAGAAACGCCACAAGCGAGAACGCTTCTTTGATGATACCGTTTCTTAATCCGCCTAAGGCGAAGAGTATCAATATGATACCGATGATAATGTCTAAGTAATTCATGACAATAATTGTTTTTACCGTTATTTCAGGACGTAAAATTACAAAATTTTTGAAAAAATGTATGGAAAATTTTGTAAAAATAATTAATTTTGCGGTTTAAAACATTCACTCACGTCATTTCGACCGGAGCGTGTCATTCTCTTCGTCATTTCGACTGTAGCGCAGCGAAATGGAGAAATCTCCTGAAATTGAATGAGATTCCTCCGCTCCCTACGGTCGGTCGGAATGACGGGAAAGAAAAGGTTACGCTCGAAATGACGGACAGAAAAACTGATTGTTATGAGTATCGAAGCTGAAAAAGAAGAAAAAAAATCGCTGAATTTCATTGAAGCGAAAGTTGAGGAGGATTTACGTAACGGCAAGAACGCCAAGCGAATCCAGACACGTTTCCCTCCGGAGCCTAACGGTTATCTGCATATCGGACACGCCAAGGCCATCTGCCTCGACTTCGGCATCGCCAAAAACTACGGCGGCGTGTGCAACCTGCGTTTCGACGACACCAACCCCACCAAGGAGAACATGGAATATGTGGATGCTATCAAAGAGGACATCCAATGGCTTGGCTATCAATGGGGTAACGAATATTACGCTTCCGATTACTTCCAGCAGCTTTGGGATTTTGCCGTCGAACTGATAAAACGCGGAAAAGCATATATCGATGAGCAGTCATCGGAGGAGATAGCAGCACAGAAAGGCACTCCCACACAGCCCGGCACCGAGAGTCCGTACCGTAACCGCCCTGCTGAGGAGTCTCTCGAGCTTTTCAACAAGATGAACGCCGGCGAGATAGAGGAAGGACGTATGGTGCTTCGCGCGAAAATAGACATGGCAAACCCAAACATGCACTTCCGCGACCCGATAATCTACCGTGTTGTCAAGACTCCGCATCATCGCACCGGCACAAAATGGAACGCCTACCCGATGTATGACTTCGCCCACGGTCAGAGCGACTTCTTCGAGGGCGTCACACACTCGCTCTGCACTCTTGAGTTTGTGGTGCACCGCCCGCTCTATGACCTGTTTGTAGATTGGCTCAAGGAAATACGCGGTGAGGCTGACAATATGGACGACAACCGTCCGCGCCAGACTGAGTTCAACAAACTCAACCTCAACTACACCCTGATGAGCAAGCGTAACTTGTTGATTCTCGTGAAGGAAGGCATCGTCAACGGATGGGATGACCCGCGAATGCCTACTATCTGCGGCTTCCGCCGTCGTGGCTATACGCCGGAGTCTATTCATAAGTTCATCGATAAGATTGGCTATACCACCTACGACGCCTTGAACGACTTCGCCCTTCTCGAGAGCTCTATCCGTGAAGACCTGAACGCCCGCGCGACACGTGTTTCGGCAGTCATCAATCCTGTTAAACTTGTGATTACCAACTATCCGGAAGGAAAGATTGAGGAACTTGAGGCTATCAACAACCCGGAAGATGAATCGGCAGGCAGCCATAAAATCACTTTCAGCCACGAGCTGTGGATTGAGAAGGAAGACTTCATGGAATGCCCGCCAAACAAATATTTCCGCCTCACCCCAGGCAAGGAAGTGCGCCTAAAAAACGCTTATATAGTGAAATGCACGGGCTGCAAGAAAGACGAAAACGGCGAGGTTGTGGAGGTCTATGCCGAATACGACCCGCTCACACGCAGCGGCATGCCTGAGGCGAACCGTAAGGTGAAAGGCACCATCCATTGGGTGAGCCAAGCTCATTGTATCAAGGCGGAGGTCAGACTCTACGACCGCCTGTGGAATGTTGAGAATCCTCGCGACGAACTGGCACGCCTGCAAGACGAAGGTAACACCCCTATAGAGGCGATGAAAAAGATGATGAACCCTAACTCACTGGAAATCAGAACAGAATGCTATGTCGAGAAATTCCTCGCCGACGCAAAACCTCTCGACCACTTCCAGTTCCAAAGGATAGGCTACTTCACCGTCGATAAGGACAGCACACCGGATCATCTGGTGTTTAACAGAACAGTAGGATTGAAAGACACTTGGTCGAAAACGAATTAAACACTTCGTCATTTCGAGTGGAGCGAAGCGGAATCGAGAAATCTCAAACAGTTGAATGAGATTTCTCCACTCCCCCAGTCGGTCGAAATGACGACAAGAACAATTGATATATGAAAATAGAAAGTGAATTTATTGAAAGTCTTTACTCTTCGTTAAACGAAGAGACAAAGCATTATCTTGACATTGCTATTGATAAAGTTGTCGAGACTAAGAAAAAAGGTGGTAAAATCGTGGTCGTGACCGGCAGCGGTCCTAACATCCACGAAGGTGTCACCACTCTCATCGCAGAGTTCATCAACAAAGGCCTAATTGATGGAGTGACGACGAGTTCGGCTGTCGTCTCACACGAGATGGGCGGCGTGCTCGACCGTGTGAAACGTATCAACATCCACGACATCGGAGAGGAGTTTCTCGATTTCGACAAGATGCCTCGAGGTGATATCTTTGAGCTTACTGAACTAACTGATGCTCAATGGGATGAACTCAAAAAAGAGATGATAATCGACGATGCTTTGGTGCAGCGTTGCAATGAGAAAGAGGGTACCGTCATCATCAAGGCGGCTGCCAATATGGCCTATCCTATGGGTTTGCGCAATGAGACTCTTGCCGCGAGCATCATGGAGATGGCGCATACCAAGCACGTGCCTTTCGAGGAAGTCGTGGGCTGGGGCTGCGATGAGCGTACCATGCTCGGCGCAGGCGCACGTAAAGGCGTCCCTGTCCTCGTCAGCGTGCCGCAACTCATAGGCGGCGGCCAGGTGGGTATCAGCATAGCCGACAGCATCCCGGTGAGCGACCGTTGCTACCGTATCTCTCGTATGCTCGGTGAAGCTGACGTCATCATAGAGTCGGCAGTGGCACTCACACAGGAGATTCACGACGGTCCGTTCGAGACATACACAGGTCACGGCATCTGGGCATCATGGAACGGCTATCCTACTTATAGCCTCAAAGACAAGACCCTGATTCGTTTCGACCTCGACGAAAACCTCAAAAAAGCTTGGGATTTGGATAAGAAATCTGGCGAGGTGCAGGCGGCCATCGACAAAGGTCTGCCAAAGACAAAGATGTCGAAAATCCCGTTCAGAATGGAGATGTCGGCGTTCTCGCGTCTCGAGAAGTCGATTCCGGTCATCGGCGACATAGGCGTGCTATGGTCGGTGATGGGCTACAAAGTGGCGAAAGCACTCAATATTGACCTCGACTACATAAGCTATCCGCAGCAAACCGAGCCTGGAAAGGCAATGCGCGAATGGATTGTCGATAACATCGATTATATGAAATTGGATAAAATTAAAGAATGGTTAAACTCCAAACTAATAAAAAAATGAATACTACATCAACAGTAAAGCTTTATAACCTTGATTTTGACCAGGTTAAGACTTATCTCTTCGCGACTTTGTTTGTCGCCGGCAACATCATTTTGCCACAACTCTGTCATCTGATTCCAAATGGCGGTCACATCTTCCTGCCGATTTATTTCTTCACGCTCATCGCCTCTTACAAATATGGCATGAAGGTAGGTTTGATGACGGCTGTTTTGTCGCCAATCGTCAACAGTTTGCTTTTCGGGATGCCTGCTGCTGCGGTGCTTCCGAGCATTCTCATCAAGTCGGTGTTTCTCGCCGTCTCAGCGGCCTGGATAGCCGAAAAAACACAAAAAGTGTCACTTTGGACTATTCTCTTGGTGGTTTTGGCTTACCAAATCTTCGGAAGTATGGTCGAGTGGCTTATCACAGGCTCGTTCATGGCCGGCTTTGCCGATTTCCGCATAGGAATCCCGGGAATGCTGATTCAATGGATTGGCGGTTATCTCTTTGTAAAATACATTAAATAATAATTGCACGCAGAAATAGCAGAAATAGCGGAAATATTTCTGCTATATCTGCTGTTTCTGCGTGAGAATTAATATGTCGTTAGAACAAACCAAATCTCTTTTAAAATCGACTGATTCCACCTTGGCTGTGGTGTCAGGCGGTGACGTTTTCACCTCCAAAGAGCGTGGTGTGAAACCTCTTTTGCATCTCCTGACAGAGAAAAAAGGCTTCCTGAAGGGTGCTTCCGTTGCCGACAAAGTCATCGGAAAGGCGGCTGCACTCCTCATGGCTTCAGGCGAAATCAAAGAAGTTCACACTCAGATTATTTCCGAGCCAGCCATCAAAGTGTTTGAAAATCATAATATTAAATATTATTTTGATAAAAAGGTTGACAGAATCATAAACCGCACCGGCGACGGTCTTTGTCCGATGGAGACGCTGTGTCTTGCCATCGACGACCCCATGGAGGCATTTCAAAAAATCACGGAAAAGGTATCGAAAATGCAAAAAAATTAGTGGCGAAAAAATCATCTTCCGCCACTAACGTCTAACGTCTAAGGTCTAAAGTCTATTCAACCTGAACTTCCTCTTCAGGTGTTGTCAGTTGTTTGTAAATGACGGCGTTGCATCCCAAATCAATAGGAACCCAAAGCAGTAACACGATGATTAACAAGATGTTACCCAATGTTGTGTCGCCTAACAAAGCCTCAAGGATGCAAATCACAATCATCAAAGCCAGATTGATTATCAAGCTGACGAAGAACATGCGCCATTTGTTGCCGTATGTCAGTTCGTTTGACTTGCGGAGGGCTTCAAGAGCGCGAAGGTCTTGGTCGATGAACAAAAAGATTGCCAAAGCCCAGGCCAAATTCAACACAATTCCCGGGATGATACCCATGAAGTATGCCGGAACCATTGCCATACCCATCAAGCCGAGGAGGATGAAGAACTCTCCCATGTTCTTGCGATATTTCGCATCGAAGATGAAGAGCGGGTTGATGACGTTGCCCTTGCTTAACTCCACCGGAATTGACATCATGGCGATGGTCGTTCCCACATTGAGATAAGGAATCCACACTGTGACACAATACAAAATTGATGCCAGCACGAGCGACACAAAGTTCTTTGTGCCAATGCCTACGCCTTCGGTAAGCACATTTTTAATGTCGAGTTTTTTCATGATAAATAATTTAAAGTTTCAAGCCACAAAGATAGGATATTTTTATTACAAAAACAAAAAAAACAAAAAAATCTCCAACAATGCAACAAAAGTTACATCCCGGAGATTAAAAACTAATGGCTAATGGCTAATGGCTAATAGCTAATAGCTAACAACTACTTCCTCCCCCTTTTCTTCGACGCGTTATTCGGGTCGTTGACGATGTCCATGCAGTCTTGATATGTCAGATTATTCGCATCGTAAGCGCGCGGAATCTTATAATTGGCCTTTTTGTAGGAGATATAGATTCCGAAACGGCCTCTCAGCACCTTCATATCGTCATCTTCAGGGAATGTTGACACCACGTTGTCGGCGTCCGATTTGCGTTTGTTCTCTATTATTTCGACGCAACGCTGGAAACTTACCGTTGACGGGTCGTCGAGCTTCGAGAGGCTGTAGAACGCGTTCTTGTGCTTGATATACGGACCGAAACGCCCGATGGCAACCTGAATCTCAGCGTCTTCGTATTCGCCTATGGTACGCGGGAACGCAAACAAATCCAACACCTCGTCAAGGGTTATCGTCTCTATGCTCTGGTCTTTGTGCAAGCCGGCGAAACGAGGCTTCTCGTCCGATTCGGTGTCGCCAATCTGTGCCACTGGACCGAAACGTCCGATCTTCACATATACGTTCTTGCCCGACACAGGGTCAACGCCAAGGAGCTTCTCGCCGCTGAACTTGCCTGAGTTGTCGGATGTCTCGGTGATGGTCTTGTGGAAGTCTTTGTAGAAATCCTTAATCATCTTGTTCCACTCGCAGCGTCCTTCGGCAATCTTGTCGAACTCCTTCTCCACGTTGGCGGTGAAGTTATAGTCGATAATCGTCTCGAAGTAGTTGAGCAAGAACTTGTTGACGAGGATTCCTATGTCTGTCGGCACTAACTTGGCCTTTTCGTAGCCGATGTTTTCCTTGCCGGTCTTTTCAGTGATTTTATTCTTTTTGAGAGTGTAAACCTTGTAGGTGCGTGTCTCGCCTGCGATGTCTTTCTTTTCCACATATTCCCTCTTCTGTATGGTAGAGATGGTCGGGGCGTATGTCGAAGGACGGCCGATGCCGAGCTCCTCCATCTTCTTGACGAGACTTGCCTCGGTGTATCTGAAAGGCTTGCGCGCGTAACGTTGCTGCGCTTCCATCTTGTCTAAATCGAGCACCTGCCCCACTCTCATCGGCGGAAGCATGTTGTTTACGTTCTCGCCGTTTTCGTCATCGACGCTCTCGATATAGACTTTGAGGAATCCGTCGAATAACACCACCTCGCCCGATGCCACGAAATCTTTGTCAGAGTTGGATATGTCAATGTTGACGACGGTCTTTTCTATCTGAGCGTCAGCCATTTGCGATGCTATGGTGCGTTTCCAGATGAGGTCGTACAGCTTACGCTCGTCGGCGGTGCCTTTGATGGTCTGCTGGTCGAGATATGTAGGGCGGATGGCCTCGTGTGCCTCCTGCGCCCCCTTGCTCTTGGTGGTGAACTGGCGTGTCTTGACGTATTGTGCGCCATAGAGGTTCTCGATTTCCTTCTTGGCCTGTCCCAAGGCGAAGGTCGAGAGGTTCACGCTGTCGGTACGCATGTAGGTTATCTTTCCCGATTCGTAGAGCTGCTGGGCTATCCGCATGGTGTTGCTCACCGAGAATCCGAGCTTTCTGCCGGCTTCCTGCTGCAAGGTCGATGTGGTGAACGGCGGTGCCGGACATTTCGACAACGGTTTCTTCTCCACCGCCTTGATGGTGTAGCCCGCACTCTTGCACTCTTCCAAGAATTGATAGGCATCCTCTTCCTTGTCGAAACGTGCCGGAAGCTCAGCAAACAGCTGGTATTCATGGTTGTCGATGGTGAACGAGAAGTTGGCTGTGACGCGGTAGGCACTGCTGTTCACGAAGTTCTTGATCTCTTCTTCGCGCTCCACAATGAGACGCACCGCCACGCTCTGCACACGACCTGCCGAGAGTGCCGGCTTCACCTTCTTCCAGAGAAGCGGCGACAGCTCGTAACCCACCAAACGGTCAAGGACACGGCGCGCCTGCTGTGCCGCCACCAAATCCATGTCTATCTTACGCGGGTTGTCAATGGCATGCAAAATGGCCGGCTTCGTGATTTCATGAAACACAATGCGGCGGTATTTGTCGTCACTCAAACCTAACGTCTCGAAAAGATGCCATGATATCGACTCTCCCTCGCGGTCTTCATCGGATGCCAACCATACCATGTCGGCACCGCTCGAAAGCTTCTTAAGCTCTGCAACAAGATGTTTCTTGTCGTCAGGAATCTCATATTCAGGCCGGAAGCCATGCTCCATGTCCAAACTCAGACTCGATTTGTTCAAATCCCTAACATGTCCGTAACTCGATTTTACTGTAAACTCTTTCCCCAAAAAGCCTTCAATTGTCTTAGCCTTTGCCGGAGACTCAACTATCACAAGATTCTTTACCATAACAAAATTTTAATTTATAATTCCCGTCATTTCGACCGACCGAAGGGAGTGGAGAAATCCCCTCCAAACAATTAATCAGAAACTCAATTGCAGGAGTTTCTCGATTCCGCTCCGCTTCACTCGGAATGAGTGACCTTTTTTCGCGCTGCAAAGTTACTACATAATTATTTTAAAAATGAAGCAAAAAATGAAAAAATTTTCAACATAATTGATATTCAACAACTTACACTTCAAACTTTCAACTTTCAAAAAATACTGCTCTAAACCCCAAACTCTAAACTCTAAACTCTAAACTCTAAACTAAATTTCGTATCTTTGCATCATGATTATAATCGACAATGTAATAGTTACCGACGAGTTTCTGAACGCTCGTTTCTGCTGTCAGCTTGCGCGATGCAAGGGAGAATGTTGCGTTGCCGGCGACGCCGGTGCGCCTCTTGAGCCTGATGAGGTCGGCATCATTGAGGAAAACCTCGAAAACATCAAGCCGTACATGCGTCCTGAAGGAATCAAGGCCGTCGAGGATAACGATGTTTACGACTACGACGACTTCGGCGGACTGACGACACAGCTCGTCAACGGCGAGGAATGCGCCTTCGTGTATTTTCATGACAACGGCACGGCACTATGCGCTATCGAAAAGGCTTACAAAGAAGGGAAAATAGACTTCTGGAAACCCATCAGCTGCCATCTATATCCCATCAGACTGATGGAAAAAGACGGCTTCACGTATATAATGTATCACGAGTGGAGCGTGTGCGTGCCCGCGAAACGACATGGCGAAAAAGAAGGCATACCGCTGTATAAGTTCCTGAGAGAGCCTCTGATAAGGAAATTCGGCGAAAAATGGTACCAAAGATTGGAAAATAGAGTCAAAAGTGGGGCATAGAACGAATTTTTTAAAATTTTTTTACATTATTCAAAAAAAATTGCTTAATTTTGTAAGTTAATTTTCGACACAATGAAGGTATTATTTATCCACCAAGAAATCACGCCGTATCTCAAAGAGACTCCGATGTCCTTGATTGGCAGATACTTACCGCAGGGGATTCAGGAAAAAGGAAAGGAAATACGCATCTTCATGCCGCGCTTCGGCAATATCAACGAGCGCCGCAACCAGCTGCATGAGGTGATTCGCCTTTCGGGTATGAATATGATTATCAACGACACCGACCATCCGCTGATTATCAAAGTGGCTTCAATACAAAAAGCCAGGATACAGATTTATTTCATCGACAACGATGATTTCTTCACGAAGAGAAAAACGACAGTGGCTGATAAAGACGGCGTTGTTTTTGAGGATAACGACGACCGTACCGTGTTTTTCTCGCGCGGCGTCATCGAGACGGTGAAAAAACTCAACTGGCCTCCCGATGTCATTCATTGCCACGGCTGGATGACATCGCTCGTGCCACTATACATCAAACGGGCATTCAAGGATAACCCGCTGTTCAGCGACTCAAAAGTGGTATATTCTCTCTACGATGATGACTTCCAAGGCGCCTTTCGCAAAGGATACGACAAGAAACTCAAGATGCCGGGAATCATCGCAAAAGAGATAAAATGGCTCAAAAACCCGATATACGCTAACATCCAGAAATCGGCACTCGACTTCGCCGACGGCATCGTTATAGCAAGCCCTAACGTCAATCCTGACGTTGAAAAATACGCCAGATCGTTAAATAAACCTATCCTCGAATACCAAGGTGAAGAAAATTACGTTGACGCTTATAACGATTTTTATGATAAGATAGTGACATTATGACAAAAACACGTGTTCTGACACTGATATTTCTCATTGCTCTGACAAGTCTTTCGGCATGCAGGAAAAAACCTGAGACAATCGGCAACGACCTACAGCCGACAAACAGCCTCGTCACAGTGGCTTTCAACGACCAGAACGACATCGTGACAAGCACTTTCACCGTGCCGTCGCTGAGTACTAAACTGCTTAACTATGCCTTCATAGGCAATATGAACGACCCTGTGTTCGGCAACTCCAACTTCGATTTCTACACACAGTTCTCGCTCAGCACCAGCGCACTGCATTGGGGCGAAGGCGCAGTGGCCGACTCTATGGTGCTTTACCTCACATATAACGGCTATTATGGCGATACTACCGATAAACAATTGACCGTCAATGTGTTTGAGATAAACGAAGAGATGTATTCCGACTCGACTTACAAATCGGATATGACCCTCGAATGCTTGCCGGATGTGCTGGCTGACTACACTTTCGTGCCTCGCCCGCTGACACCGGCTGACACCACAATCGACAGAGGCGTGCTGCGTGTCCCAATCGATATATCGCTGGCTGAGAAACTTATAAACGGCTCTTACGAAGATAACGACGACTTCAAAGAAGCCTTCAAGGGCCTGCATGTGACATGCGAGAAAAACGCTGTCGCGGCATCAGCGGTGGCGTTCAATCTGACCCATAGCTACACTAATCTGCGTATCTATTATCATAATGATACCGATACACTTAGCTATGATTTCAGAGTCACCTCCGCAGATGTGAGGTTTAACCATTATGCCCACGATTACTCGGATTCTGAAATAATATTCAACGATACTGTGGCAAATAACAAACTGTATGTTCAAGGTGCCGCCGGCACAAGAGTCTATGTAAAGTTCCCTAACCTTCAAGAATGGGCCGACGCACTGAATAATAACGTTGCCATCAACGATGCCAAACTTGTTCTGTCGGGTGCCGTGACCGACACCGCGATGTACAGCCCGCCATCGAAACTGGTGGCCGCAGGAGCTAAATTCGACGCCGACACCGCTTATGTTATACTCCCCGACCAGTACGTAGGCTCAGAGTACTATGGCGGCAGCTACAACAAAACCGACGATGTCGTGTGGTTCAGAATCACCGAATATGTCCAAAATGTAATCAAAAACGGCACTTACGCCACAAATTGCAACGGACTGCTGATTTACGTTGACCAAGGCTCGTCGTCGCCGCATCGCTGGGCTTTCTATGGTCCGCAAAGCGACAGCCTCGACAAACGTATCCGTCTTGAAATAGTTTATTCACTGATTAATGATTGAGAAATGAAAAAAATATTATTAACACTTTGCGTTTTTTTAGGTATGGCAACTCAAGCACAAAACGAGACTAAAGTCTTGATTAAGACCAACTATGGCGACATCACGGTGATGCTTTATAACGACACGCCGCTGCATCGCGACAATTTCATCAAATTAGTCAACGAAGGATGGTTCAACGGCTCTCCGTTCCACCGCGTCATCAAGAATTTCATGATTCAGGGAGGACAAAACGCCGACGGCCGTCAGGACCCGGGCTATCGCATCCCGGCGGAGTTCAAGCCTAATCATTTTCATAAAAAAGGAGCTTTGGCGGCGGCGCGACAAGCCGACCAGGTGAACCCGCAGAAGATGTCGAGCGGCTCACAGTTTTATATTGTCCAAGGCCAGGTGTGGAACGAGACACAACTCAATATGTTTGAGACTCGTTACGGCAAGGTGTTCAGCGCGAAACAACGCCAGACCTACCAAACCACAGGCGGAACACCTCATCTTGACGGCGACTATACCGTGTTTGGCGAAGTGACCGAAGGTCTTGATATTGTTGACAAAATCGCCGCAGTGAAAACAGGCTACATGGACGTTCCTGTCGAACCTGTCACAATAATCTCAATGGAAATTTTGAAATGAAAGAGAAAATAGAACAAATTCTTGCGGAAGTTAAGACGTTCAAGGCTGAGAACAAAGATGCCCTTGAACAGTTCCGTATAGCCTACCTTAGCAAAAAAGGTGCCTTGACGGAGCTTTTCACCGAGTTCAAACAGGTGGCTCCCGAGATGCGCAAGGAGATGGGAATGCGTCTCAACGAGCTGAAAAACACAATACAGACCATCGTCGATGAGCAGCAGAAACAGTTTGAGACCACCGGCGAGAGCAAGACTGACCTCGACCTCACCCTGCCTGTCGATGCCATGAGTGGCGCCCGTCACCCTTTGTCCGTGGTGCGCGAGGAAATCAACGACATCTTCCGGCGTCTCGGCTTCGTGATAGCCGACGGCCCCGAGATTGAAGACGACTACCATGTGTTCACCGCCTTGAATTTCCCTCTCGACCATCCGGCACGCGACATGCAGGACACTTTCTTCATCAGCAAGAACCCTAACGAGAACAAGCCCACTGATGTGCTGCTGCGTACTCATACCTCAAGCGTGCAGGTGCGAGCTATGGAAGCAAACAAAATGCCTATCCGCATCATCGCCCCGGGACGCGTGTTCCGCAATGAGGCTATCTCCGCCCGCGCACACTGTATCTTCCATCAGATCGAAGGACTTTATATCGACAAAAATGTGTCGTTTGCCGACCTCAAGCAGACGCTTTACCATTTCGTCCAGGAATATTTCGGAGAGGGTACCAAAGTGCGTTTCCGCCCGTCGTATTTCCCGTTCACCGAGACGTCGGCGGAGATGGACATCTCATGTAACATCTGCGGAGGCGAAGGTTGTAACATATGTAAACATACCGGCTGGGTGGAAATCATGGGCTGCGGCATCTGCGACCCTAACATATTGAAAGCCAGTAATATAGATCCTGAGGAATATACAGGTTTCGCTTTCGGCATGGGCGTGGAGCGTATCGCCATGCTGAAATACCAAATCAACGACCTCAGAATGTTCTTCGAGAACGACTTAAGATTCCTGAAACAGTTTGAAAACGCTTGATTATCTTAAAAACCTTGATACTTCGGTACGATTGCCGTTGAGTATCAACATGGTTTTCCAGTTACTCTCGCCATAGAATTTCATTTCTATGGCTTTTTCTTTTTCCTGTTCCTCATAATTCGTGGCGTCATTGTCCTGATAATGATACAAACCGAGTGAATTTCCCTTTAAATCAGAGGAATAATACCATTCGTCGTCCACAACACCGTATTTGTTTCCGTTCATGAAATAGGCGTATTTGCGTTGTTGCTTGAGCAAATCGATGCCGAATGTGCTGTTGTTGTAATCTATGCCCAAAAGTCCCATAACGGTTGGGAAAACATCTATTTGCGATGCTATTTGAGAGTTTGTTTCCGGCTCAATGAGGCTTGGAGAATATATTATAAGCGGTATATGCACAAAATCCAATGAAATAGGGTAAGGTGTGGCGCAATGCCTTCCGTGATCGCCCAGAAACACAAAAATAGTATTGTCAAACCAAGGTTTTGCGGCTGCTTTTTTGAGAAAATATCCTATGGAAAAGTCGGCGTATTCAATCAGTTTATTCTCGTCGGTATATTCAGGATGCGGTGATGTATATATATCCGGCAAAATGAACGGAGCATGGTTGCTGACTGTTAAGATGTTGACAAAGAACGGCTTATCACCCCCATGTGTAGTTGTAATTTCATCAATCAACTCGATTGAATGGTCAAAAAGCATATGGTCGGGAATGCCCCAGCTGTTGATTATTTCGTTTTTGGGATAGTCTTCCTCGGAAATTAGCTTTTCAAAATCGTTGGCAAGAAAGAACCCGTAAATATTGTCGAATTGCTTGTCGTGCGGTATGATTGCCGCTGTTGAATAGCCGTTTTCCTTGAGCACCGAAGGCATGCTCTCGTATTTTCGCAATGGCGTTCCATACATCGGATTGCCGGGGTACATGGAAGGGTATGACATCAAAGTGCTGTGAAGATTCCATAGCAAGTTCTCGTGTTTTGTGCGTAAAAATTGCTGAATAACAATGACTTATCGCATAGTGAGTCGAGAACCGGAGTTAAATGCTGCTCGTTTCCGAAATGTTCGAGATTTACGGCTTTCATGCCTTCCATCAGAACCAAAACAACGTTGTAATTGTTTCTTTCTTTATCTGAAACCACCTTTCTGCTTAACGGGAAATCTTCGTTTTCAACTTCAATGCCAAGCTGTTTCCTTACTTCTGCAATGGCTTCTTCGGGTTCAATGTTGGAAAAATAATCGTTTTCAACATCTTCCATGGCGCTTGTTAGCAGAACATAATTCGGGTTTAATCCGAGTTGGTTCAGGAAATTGTTTGAACAGAAAAACGAGTCGTTGAGACATAAAGGAACATCGTCGAGATTTATGCGTCCGCGCATTCCAAAGAAAAGCAACACCGCCAAAACCACAGAACCTATTGATTTATAAAGGATTTCGCCTTTTTTAAACGATTTTGTCCCGTTGATTATTTTTATTATAACCCATATGAATAAAACCAATAATATAATAACAGGAATTATGTATATTATAAACTTTGGCTCGCCAAGAATCATTTTTATCACAGTTCCTGTTTGACCCAATTTCATATTATTTAAAGCAGAAATGTTAAAACGTGTGATAAATTCATTGTAATATGGTATATCTGCACCACAAACCAAGAAAGATAATGAGGAAAGTATGGAGATAAACCAAATTGTAAATATTCTTATAATATTATAAGTTTTTCCAATAAATTCAGATATTATAAAAATTATAACTGGTAAGGCGAGCATATAACAAGCGGTGGTGGTGTCGAATTTCCACCCGATTAAAAAAGCCTTAACAATTTCGCCGAATGAAGCGTTGTCAATTTTGTCGAAATTCGTGAAAAGCAATATCAATCTGAAGATGAAAAATATTGCAATTAAAAGGCAGTAAATCTTGAAGGAAATTTTCAGACTTTTCATTTTTTCATGCTTGTTACGATGTCAATCTCGTGCATTTCGATGTCTTCGAGGATAGCGTCGATTTTTGGATTCAAATCTAAATCAATGATATAGGCGTACTGAACGCCGTCTATGTGTTTTATTTTGTCGAGCACGTTGGCGAGACTCTCATCGTTGATGAAGTTGCGAATCACGATGAGATAGTCGGTCGGCAGCTTGAATTTTATCCAGCGCGCCCCGGCGTTGACAATCTCCACAAGGTTGTAAGTGTTGCTGTTCTCGCCCCCATCATAAAGATAAAACGAGAACTCAAAGCCATCCTCATTGACGATGTCGGAATACTTTACCAAGTTGATATTCAATAATTTATTGATATGCCACGCAATTTTGAAGTCCTCAAGATGCGTGCAGATGCCGATGATTTTTATGTCATCGAAAGGCTCGACGACGATTTTTCTTTTTTTCTTGACCATAAACTATTGTTTTTAAATGTTTTGCGACTCTTCTTCCATTGTGTGCCAGGTCTTCTCCGCCGCTAATTGCTCGGCGCCTTTTATCGAGAAATCTGTGGCTTTGCCGTATTCTTTGCCATCGACAATCACCTGAATCATGTACATCTTGTCGAATCCGTTGCCTTTTGTGCCGGTATGCCTGAACTCGACGTTATGTTTCTCTTTCTGTGACCACTCCAAGAGCTTGCTTTTGAAATTAACCTCGTTTTTCTCAATGTCTTCGATGTCGAGATGAATCAGAATGACATGATTTACAATGATTTTGTAAGTGAAATTGTAGCCTCTGTCGAGGAAAAGCGCCCCTGTGAACGCCTCGAAAGCGTTGCCTCCGATAGAGCGGTATCCTATATGCTTGTCGTGCGTTTTCGCGTACATCACCATCTTGTCGAAGCCTAACTTCACCGATAATTTGTTCAACGAGGCTCGGCTAACAATCTTCGAGCGCATCTCGGTGAGAAAACCCTCCTGCTTGGTCGGGAATTTCTTGAAAAGATACTCTCCCACAATGGTACTCAGGACGGTGTCGCCAAGATACTCCAATCGCTCGTTATTGATGGTGATGCCGTTTAACTTCTTGGTACTCAATGATTTATGAGTAAAAGCAAGTTGATAGAGCGAGATGTTGTGCGGATAAAATCCGAACACATTATTTATATATTTTGCCAAATCTTTTTCGGCCTTGTTATGATAACGAAAAAGACGTAACATTTTTAGAATTTCTTGAAGATGATACTTGCGTTATGTCCTCCGAATCCGAAGGCGTTGCTAAGGGCGTAGTTGACGGTTCTTTGCTTTGGTTTCCAGAATGTGAAATCGATTTTAGGGTCGATATTCGGGTCGTCGGTGAAGTGGTTGATTGTGGGAGGCACCATATCGTTTTTGCAGGCCAATAATGTTGAAATTGCCTCCACCGCGCCTGCTCCTCCGAGCAGATGGCCTGTCATCGACTTGCCGGAGTTTATCGACATGTCGTAGATATGTTCGCCGAACACCGTCTTGATTCCGAGAATCTCAGGGATATCGCCTGCTGGCGTTGATGTTCCGTGGGTATTGATATGGTCGATGACGTCTGGTGTGATGCCGGCTTCTCTCAGTGCGCGTCTCATGCTGAGTGCGGCGCCTTGTCCTTCAGGATGCGGTGCTGTGATATGATGAGCGTCGGCCGACTCTCCGCAGCCCACTATCTCGCAGTATATTGTAGCCTCTCTATTCAGGGCGTGATGCAGCTCTTCGAGTACGAGACATCCTCCGCCCTCTCCCATGACGAAGCCGTCGCGGTGGGCGTCGAAAGGACGTGACGCAGTGGCCGGGTCGTCGTTACGTGTCGAAAGGGCTTTCATGGCCTCGAAACCGCCAACGCTGATCGGGCAGATAGGAGCCTCGGCACCACCGGCTATCATCACCTCGTTTCTGCCGTAATGTATGTAACGGAAAGCATTGATGATGGCGTTGGCCGACGAGGCGCAAGCCGACACTGTGCTATAGTTAGGACCTTGGAAGCCGTATTTTATTGAGATGTTGCCTGCTGCGAGGTCGGGAAGCAGCTTGGGGATGGTGAAAGGATTTACGCGTGGTGTCCCGTCGCCACGGGCGTAGTCCACATTCTCTATGAAGAGGCTTTCTATGCCTCCGATACCGGACGCAAAGATAACACCGACTTCAGTGAAATCAGTGTTATCTCTGTTGATGCCTGAGTCTTGAATCGCTTCGTCCGCCGAAATCATGGCGAACTGTTCGAATAAGTCAAGTTTGCGAGCTTCTTTTCTATCGAAGTATTGCAGCGGGTCGAAATCTTTTACCTCGCAGGCTATGCGGGATTTGAATTTCGACGCGTCAAAACGTGTTATCATCGTTGCGCCGCTAACACCTTTGCAGAGGCTGTCCCAGTAGTCCCGGACGTTGTTGCCTATGGGCGTGATAGCACCTAAGCCTGTAACGACTACACGCTTCAACTCCATGATTAAGCTATATGTTCTTCGATATATTTGATAGCGTCGCCGACTGTCTGGATGTTCTCTGTCTGATCGTCAGGAATTGACACTCCGAATTCTTTTTCAAAATCGAGAATCAACTCAACAGTGTCGAGAGAATCGGCACCTAAATCTTGTGTGAAGTTTGCTGTTTCAACAACTTCTGATGGATCAACACCTAATTTGTCAACGATGATTGATACCACTTTTTCTTTAACTTCTGACATTTTCAATAATTTTTAATTAATAAATCTTTTTTCTGCTCTAAAGAAAAACTTCTGCAAAGGTAAGGTATTTTTTTTAACTGACAACAAAAAAAATGCTTTATTTGTCGCCTGCTGATATAAAACATTGATAATCAGTGTGTTTAAACATAAGAAAAATTACTTATTAGTGTGTATCAGTTTGTCGATTTGTGATTTCTTTAGATTTTATGCTGATAGGGTTATTTTATCAGCATAAGATCATTTTTTGTTTTCGTTGTAATCTGAGAAGCATTTGAAGAAATCATGACCGAGGATATCGCTTATTTTTAGCAGCAGGTCGGTGTAAATCCAAGGTCGGTTAAGGATTTTGTACATGTTTTGGCGGGAGAAGTTAAGTTGTTTGGCGAGCCATGTTATGGTGCGGCCTTGTTTTTGCAGCTCCAATTTAATAAGGTGTCCTATGTGCGGTTCTTTTGTCATGCTTTTGCCTTGTTTAAGCCGGCTTTAGAAGCAAACAAAAAGGGCGGAACCGTTTTTGTTGCTTACTTATCATGCAGGCATCGGCAAACGCCCTCGTAGAAATAAGCAGAAACAATTCACGCCCAAAGACGCGAACCATTGCTTCTTATTCTTCCTACTAAAATTTTGCCGATTTTACATGATAAAGAATAAGAGCTAAAGCTCGGTGATTAATTTTATTTTTCCTTTTTTTACATTATTTGTAATTAATGATTACAAAATTACGTATATTTTTTCAATTAGAACATTTCTTTTTCTTTTTTTCGATTCTTTTTATCACAATGATGCTGATTTCATAAAGCAAATACAGCGGTATTGTCACTAAAATCAATGTCATAACGTCGGGTGGCGTGATGATTGCCGCGACAATCATGATTATTATAAATGCGTATTTGCGGTATTTTTTCAGCATTTCTGATGATACAACTCCAAGTCTTCCGAGTAAAAAGGCGATAACAGGCAGTTGAAAAACCAATCCCATCACCAAAGTAAGTGTGGTGAAAGTGCTTATATAGGATTTTAAAGTTATATTGCTTTCGATGACCGATGACACGCTGTAGGTGCCCAAGAATCTGAAAGATATGGGAAAAAGGATGTAATACGACATCAAAACGCCGACTACGAAAAGCAGATAAACTATTATGGCAACTCTAACCGAATATTTCTTTTCGGTTTCGTATAGCGCAGGTGTGATAAAACGAAACAGCTCCACCAAAATGTATGGTGAGGCACCAAGTAATCCAAGATAAAGTGCAGTTGTGATATGTGTCATGAACTGGCTTGATAGCTCTGTGGCTATCAGATTGACGTGGAACTCATTGAATGCGAAATCGTAGCCCAGCAAATGCATGAAACGCTCTATGTAACGGTAAGTAATGAAATTCCATTCGCTTGGTGCGAGCAATAGTTCGAAAGTTTTGTCTTTTAAGACAAAAACGGCACTTGAGATAATAAGAACAACAAAAATTATACGGAAAAGCATACGGCGGAGCACCTCAAGATGTCCGCCGAACGTCAACATTACGTCGGATTTATTCTTTCTCCCCTGTTTTCTCTTCTTCTTGGGTTTGTTCTCCCTCTTTTTGTTTTCCATCATCCTCTTTGTCTTGTTCTTCATCTGTCAAGGGCTCGTTCATCCCTTGTTTGAAGCTCTTTACGCCCTTGCCCAAGCCTTTCATCAACTCAGGCACTTTCTTTCCGCCGAAGATGAGCAAGGTCACGCCTGCGATGAGTAGCAGCTCGGTCGTTCCTATGAATAGCAGTGTCATGATACTAAGTAGATTTCGTTAGTTTCAAAGTTGATTTCCCAGTTGCCGTTCTCCGCCGATTCCCATTGGTACTTCTGTGCCATGCGGTCCCACCAGCCTTGGAACTTGGTGCCGGTTTCGCCCATGTCCTTGACTAATTTCTCGTAGAGTTCGGTGTTGTCGGCGTTGAGGATCTTCGCCAATTCGTTCAGCCCGTTCCTTCTCTCGAAGAGCTGCTGGATTTCGTTTTTTTCTTCAGGGGTTACCTGACCTACTTTTTTCTTCATTGTTGTGTGTTGTTTATTCTGTTTGTTGTCTGTTTGTTGTCTGTTTGTTGCTGCCGTAGGTCGCTGACCCACGGTTACTTTAGTTTCGCCCTTTCGGGGTGAGGGGCACGGGACGGGGATTCATCACTTTAGCTCTTTTACCGTCATGGCGGAGGAACATCCGCCATCTCCAAACGAGAAGGAGAATCTCCGTCGCTCAGGAGATAGCGGGTCAAGCCCGCTATGACGGGTATGGGGGCTTGAGTGTTGTGCTTCCCAGGCTCATGTCAGACATCAAAACTCCTTCCTGACCTCAAACGGGTCCAAGTAGTTGATTTCCTTGATGTCGATTTGTGGCATGAACTCGCCGACCTTGCGGATGTCGTTGAGCAAGCTGCGGCTCGCGTTGCGCTCGATGTGGGCCGTCACGCATTGCTGGCGCGAGGGGGTGTTCAAGTCCCAAGTCAGGCGGCGGTTGAGCCAGAGGCAGCGGCGGCAATGGAAGGCATCGCAGTTGCGGCACAAAGGTGCGTGGTCGAGTTTCAGAAGCTGCGGGTTGGGGATGTCCAAGCCCTTTTCGAGGTCGCCGACCGAGTTGTCCGAGGTGGGATGGTTGTGGTCCATTTGGTTGGACACCGCCGTCCGCTCGTCGTAATAGAAGGCGGGGCAGAGGTAGAATTTCCCATTCGGGGCCAAGGTGACGTTGCTCACGCCCGCTTCGCAGTTGTGCATCTTGTCGAGCATCATCCTGTCCGTCAAGAGGTTGCATTGCGGCGAAAGCCCTTGCTTGTAAAGGTCAAGTAGGGCAGTGCTCCATTCTTCCAAAAGCTGCTTGTAAGCCTCAATCTGTTCGTCCGTGAATTGTTCCACATCTGTGATGCAAAGGTTGATGCGCACGCCCGAGGCGAACAGCTTGGCGATTTCGGCTTTCTGTTTCAGCAATTCGTTGAACGAAAGACGAAGAACCAAGTTCTTGGCTCCAACCTTTTCAGGAATGTCGTTTGCCACTTCCACATCGGAGTCATTGCCGTCGTCGATGCCCGTAACAGGCTTGCAACCAACGGGATAGATCTTCACGTTGTCGATGCTTTCCAAGATTTCGGCGTAGGCTTTCGGCAAGGCGTAGTCGGGGAAGACGTACTGGATCATCAGGTTCTGCTTCATCCCGAAAAGGATGCCGCGTTTCAAGGTTTCGATCGGCATCAGGTTACGCTCTTTCAGCGGGTTGTTGGCATGGCAGTAGGCCACGCTGGTGTCGTCCAATATAATAACAAGGTATTGCAGCATGGCTCAGCAGGTTTCGGGTTTGACAATGCGTTTGTTGGCTTCGTACTGCTCGCGCAGGTCTTCGAGTTCGAGCTTGCGGTAGAGCTTGTTCCAGTAGTAGTTGTTGGCGCGCACGCGGGCCTTGTGCATGAGGCAGATGGCCGTGGCGCGTTCAAACACGGTGTGGGTATGCGCCGCGTCGTAGTTCTCGCCTTGGCACCATGCGCAGCCGCTGGCCACCTCACATTCGATGCACTTCTGCGGGCTTTGCGTCGTGCGGTCCAAGGTGAGGAAGGGGCGGAGCTTGTTCTTGTCGATGCCGTCGCGGATGTTGCCGATGGTCCACGTTTCCTTGTCCCTCAAGGAATACTGCGCGAAGCGGGTGCAGGGGTAGAGGTTGCCCGCCGCATCCACGCTGAGCATCTTGCCCGCGCCGCACCAGTTCTGGTTGTCGCGCTCGGGGTCAAGCGGCTTGCCAATGTGTTCGGAGAAGAACGAGCAGGCGTAGTCCTGATAGTAGCCGCCGTCGATGATGGCATCGGCCAACTGCATCAGCTGTTCCTCAAACTTGAGGTCGTCGCCTTCCTGCCACACGTCCTCGAACACCACGTTGATGTTCACCTCGTGGATGCCGAGGCTATAGAGGTGCAGCACGCTCTCGGTGATATAAGGAATGTCCGCCGACGAGATGGTGACCTTGGTGCCGCCGCCCGGGAACTGCTCCAACCACAGCGGGATGTTCTTTACCACGTCCTTGTAGCTGCCTTTCTCGGTAATCTTATAGACGCGGTTCAGGTCGTGCTTCTTCTCCGTCCCGTCGATGGTGATGCCAATGGAAAGGTGCTCGCGGTTCTTCTTGATGAAGTCCTGCACGGCCTTCTCGTGGTAGTTGATGCCGTTGGTGGAAAACGAGAAACGATAGCTGTTGAACCAATGGTGGTTACGGTGGAAAAGCTCGGTCTTAATGTAGTCGCAAATCTTGTCGATAAGCTCTATCTCAAGGAACGGCTCGCCGCCGATGAAGTCCCACACCACCGACTCGTAGGCGAAATCGGGGTCGGTTTCATGGTCGAGCACATAGTCGATGAAGGTCTTGGCCACCTCCCAAGGCATCCGTTCCTTCACGTTCTTGCCCACAAGGTAGCAGTATTTGCAGGCCAACTGGCAGTCCTTCGTGACGATGAAGGTGATGTTCTTCGCCATGCCGGACTGCCATGCATCTTGATTATCTTTAATTTTTAACATTTTTCTTAAAAATCATAACCCACACCTCTGTGCAAATATATTTTTATAAAAGGTATAAACAAACTGTTAATTTCTGTGATTTTTTAAGGTTCATCAGCAATTATCAGGACGCTGATCCTTTACAAGTAGAATGACAAGCTCCAGAACAATTCGATTGGCACTGTGTTCCACATGTATAATAACAAGTTCCATAACATCCACTACAGTTATGATACGCACTGTTTGAATAATAACATGTACTATCGCAAGTAACATTACATGAGTTGTCACAAGTCGTGTCACAAAATTCGTTACACGAATTAGCACAGCCATAGCCACAATACTGCATGCACTGTTTGCTGCAAGTATTGCACGTACCAGTTGAAGTTCCTGTGCATGATCCTGAGCATGTTCCCGAACAGCCGCTTGAACAACCTCCAGTACATCCTGAAGAACAAGACCCTGTGCAACTTGTACAAGCACCTGAACAGCCACCTGAACAGCCACTTGAACATTCGCCCGTACAAGAGCTACTGCAACTATATCCACACGAAGACGTACATTCATCAGTACATCCAGAAACGCAAGTTGAATTACAATTACTGCAACTTGAATCTTTTGAACAAGATGTTAAAAATGGTATCTGGGCGAAAAAAGCAATGCCAAGAATAGGAAGAGTTTTCTTTGTTGTTTGTTTAAAAAACTCTCGACGTGACTGTAAATTATTTTTATTCATAAACTATTTTGTTTTTGATTGATACTGACAATTATCTTTGCATGCATAGCCACATCCACCAATACATGTGTTTGTGCAGGTTTTTTGGCATCCGCCTGAACATGTACCAATACATGTGTTTTTACATGTTTTGTCACAAGAACCTTTGCATGTGTTTCTACAAGCATTACAATTTGTAATAATATTAGTTTCAACAGCTTTGGCAAACACAGGGTTATTCATCAAAGCCACTGCTCCTATTATGGGCAATGCTTTTCTCGCGGCTTCCTTGAAGAACTCTCTTCTGTTTTGGGTTTCGTTGTTTTCCATTGTCTAATTGCCAAAGTTATTACCCATCTGGCTCATCGGTTTTAGTTAAAAATTTGTTAAAGATATTTGGGGACAAAAATAAAGATAATAGCTTTAACTTATTGATAATCAGTGTTATCAATTTTGAGTAAAGTTTTATGCTTAATTGTTGTCGGAAACGTAAACGAATGGTTTACAAAACGGAATTTTTACAAGTCAAAATCATAGTTTTTTCAAAATCGCAGTGTGAAACTACTCAAAACCCTAAGTTCCAATAAGAAACGCAACTTTTGAGGACAAAAGAGTGCGCGAAAACACATTTTTTCCAACAAAGGGAAAATTTCTCACATCAAAATAGATGTTCTTTGACAAAATATTACTAACTTTGCAAAAAATTCAAATATGGAAGTAAAAGATATTGATAAATATCGGCTTACAAGCCTTAAAGAACCCACCGATGAAATGCTTTCACAGATTATGCGCGAAGCGGCAGAGGAGGCAAGAATCAAGGGCGAAAAAGTTAGGGAAAAATTTTTTGAACAAATAAGAATGGCTGTGCTATCATGAAAATTGAAGGGCATAAACCTATTCTTATAGTAATTGCCGGGCCTAATGGCTCGGGTAAAACGACAATTACGTCAAAAATTCTCAGTCATGAATGGATGGAAGGCGGTCATGATGTGCCAATAGCCAAAATAATTTCGCGTTATCAGAAATCGATAATCAATTGCAAAAAAGTGGCAACAATTGCCGATAGAGTATATGTTTATGACAACTCTGTTGACAATGTTGAGGCAAAGCTGCTTTTCCGCATGAAAAACAGTAAGCTTTTCAAGCAATACACTGATGATATTCCTGTTTGGGCAAAAAATATACTTGTCGGTACTGAGATTAAAATATAATACATTAGTGTCCACTTTTCAGGGGCAGTACAAGTCAAAATCATAGTTTTTTCAAAATCGCAGTGTGAAACTAATCAAAACACAGTATAAGAAATGCTTAAATGCGTGACTATACTCCCGAAATTTATGAAAAAATCGGGAGTTTATATGCTAATTTATGGCTTCAAACAGCCGATAGGCACAACCCACACTCCATCTTGAGGACGACGGTACGAGTAATCACCAATAGCTGTCAATACCATCATAAAAGATGGTGCTTTCATTTTGTCGGTATTGATTTTAGAAGCCAAATCACACAATGTGGCTGCTCCTTTATCAATGAGATTTGAACCACCTAACTTAATCTCTATCAAACCGTAAGACCCATTTCTGCGATGTAAAACAGCATCACATTCAAGGCCGGTGGCGTTACGGAAATGAAATACATTGCCTGATAAAGCATCGGCATAGACACGCAAATCACGAACAGCCAATGATTCGAAAAATAATCCAAAGGTCTTCATATCATACATCAAATCATTTGGTCCAATTGCCAATGCACTTGCAGCAATACTTGGGTCTATGAAATAACGTGTCGGGGATGTTTGTATAGATGATTTGCTTCTTAAATTCGGATTCCATGCAGGCATGTCCTCGATAATGAATAATTTTTTCAAGGCATCGATGTAATCTGAAATCGTTTCGTATGTAATTGACAGGTTGTCAGATTCTTTAATATCATTTGCCAAACATGCCAAACTGATGGCACATCCTTGGTTTCTTGCATACGAGCGTAAAAGCATACGAGTGCGTTCACTGCTGCGTCTTATATCGTCAATACGATGAATATCAATCTTATAGATGCTTTCATAATAATCTATTGCCTCATCAAGTGCTGTTTCTTCTTCCATCATTGTTGATTGCGGCCATCCGCCACGGCATATCAAGAAAGCTATTTTTTCCAAGTCCAAAGAATTATTTTGGGGTTCAATAGGTTTGTTTTCAAACAAATCTTCCAGACTGACGCTTCCCGATGATTCTCCTGATTCCCATAAGCTCATTGGGCGCATGCTGATACGTCCTATACGACCGGTTCCACTGTGATGCATCTCGTCATTTTTGGGTGGAACGCTGCTTCCTGTTAGGATGAATTGTCCGAATGATTGTCGGTTGTCAACTTCAGAACGAACCATATCCCATAAAGCAGGCATAGTTTGCCATTCGTCGATAAGTCGAGGTGTGTCGCCGGCAAGCAGCATTTTAGTATTGACTTGAATGGTGGTTTGAGCGTTTTCGAGTGTGGAACTGTCTCCCAAATCAAGAATACTTGCTGCAATTTGTTTGGCCGTTGTGGTTTTTCCACACCATTTCGGACCTTCAATGAGAATCGCCCCTTTGCCTTTCAAACGTTTTTTGAGCAATTCATCAACGATGCGGCTTTTATAATTTGCAATTTTATTCATAAGTTAATGTTTTTTTGACGATGCAAAAATACTATAAATAAATGATATATGCAAATTATTCCGCAATTTTTTATCATTTTATTCCGCAACTTTTAAGCAATTTATTCCGCAACTTTAAAATTTTCTCCCCAAAAATGTCACATATTGCGGTTTTTGGAATGATTAATTAGTAAGTTT
>FLNX01002822.1_pt1 | contig 66439 bp, 45 predicted proteins | sample 1140341 | NCBI WGS metagenome assembly FLNX01 (sample SAMEA3878208, study PRJEB12797) | bioreactor metagenome | biome: Moose rumen | place: Sweden | collected 2011-10
CGCTTCGAAGTGCAGATGCGCACCGTCCTGCAGCACGCCTGGGCCAACATGTACCACGACACCGGCTACAAGAACGGCGTGGAGATTCCCAAGGAGTATCTTCGCAACCTCAACCGCCTTGCGGGCATGCTGGAGCTGGCCGACGAGCAGTTCAGCATCATCCGAACGGAGATAAACGACTACCGCCGCAAGGTACAGGGCCTGGTGGCCTCCGGAAAACTGGAGGAAGTGGCCCTGGACGGAGACACCTTCCGGAGTTACCTGCAGCTCGGGCCTTTCGACAAGCTCACCCGCCGCATCGCGGCCGTGAACCAGGCGGAGGTGCAGGAGGTTTCCCTAATGCCCTGGCTGGCCGTTTTCAAGGGGCTGGGTTTCAAGACCCTGGGCGACATCGACAGGCTTATCAAGGACTATGGCGAAGCGGCCTACCAGATTGCCTGCTACCAGATAGGCCTGACGGACCTGGACATTGTTTCCTCTTCCATCGCCCCACAGAACCTCTGCGTGGCGTATGCCCTTAAGAGCGATCGCGGCAAAGCCGGAGTGCGCCATATCTTCGACCTCTTGAGCGGAGAGTCAGAGGCCAATGACCTGATGGCTGAAATGCTAATGGAGCAATCTAAAGATTTACCTTTCATGAATCAATAGAAAATGGAAGCTATTAAAATTAATCTCAATGACTATGTGCTCTCCGGAGGCGGATTCAACGGAGAGAGCTACGACCACAAAACCGACCCTTCGGTGATGCTAAAACTCTATTTCCCGGGCAAAATCCAGCAGCCACTGGACGAGATGCTTCTTGCCCGCAAGGTCTACGCCCTGGGCATCCCTACGCCGGAGTCCGGCGAATATGTGGTGACGGAAGACGGCCGCTACGGCATCCGCTTCCGCCGTATCCTGGGCAAGAAATCCTATTCCCGCGCCACGGCAGACGAGCCGGAAAAGGTGGCGCAGTTTGCCGCCGAATTCGCCGATATGTGCCGAAAGCTGCATGCCACAAAGGTGGACACAACCCAGTTCGAGAGCGTAAAAGACCGCTATTGCCGTCTTCTGGCGGAGAATCCTTTCTTCACCAAGGCCGAGAAGGACAAGTTGGGCAGGTTCATCGCCGACGTGCCCGACGAGCCCACCGCCATCCATGGCGACCTTCAGTACAGCAACGCCATTTTCGCGGGTGACAAACGCTATTTCATCGACCTTGGCGACTTCTGCTGGGGCAACCACTTGTTCGATGTGGGGATGGTCTACCTCTGCTGCGTCCTTAGCGGAGAAGACTTCATCAGCGAGACCTTCCACATGTCCAAGGCCCTTGCCGGCCGCTTCTGGGAGGAGTTCGCGCCCTGTTACTTCGGCGCCGAAAGGCCCCTGAAGGATATCGAAGAGGAAATCCGCCCCTTCGCCGGCCTCAAGACCCTCATCATTGAGCGCGACGCCAAATGTCCCATGCCGGAGTTCCGCGCAGCGCTGGAGTCCGTCCTGTAAGAGGAGGTGATATTGATACTGCTGGTCATTCTTCCCACGCTGGCTGGCTTGACTAATTATACCCCTTCTCACGCTTTTGGGATGTACGCGAGCGTTTCATTAACCCGCATACATCCCAAAAGTGTCAGAAGAGCGAAAGCTAGGTCCGTCGCTCACGGAACGGCTTAGAAGCGGAACACCAGACCGGCGTTTGCATCCGGAGTGTAATCGGAGTAACCGGCCTCCAGCATCAAGCCGAAGCGGTCGTTAAAGAAGAATTCAGTGCCGACGAAACAGCTGTAACTGAATCCCGTGTTGAAATCTTTAGCGCCGCGCCAATTTGAGAAACCAAGACCAGCGGTGGCACCCAGGTGCAGTTCAAACCACTTGGCCAGGTTCCAGCCGACAGTTGCGCGGGGAGCCACGGCAATGTCATAGCCATTGCCGTTAACGGCAGTACTGCTTTTACCCCAAAGCTGGAAACCAGCCTGGGCACCAACGGTGAAATGACCTTTGCCAAAGGTGGCAACGCTATAGTCCATGAAAACGGAACCGCCGGGAATGAACGCCCATGCGCTGTTGTTCGTGGAGAGGGTTGGATCGACATAAATGTTGGAACCGCCCAGCACGCCAATTGTCATTTTGTTGTCATTCTGGGCATTGGCCGAGAGAGATACTGTCATTCCAATAAGGGAAAGAATGATAATAATGTTTTTTTTCATGCTCTTTTTTGTTTTATTTGAAGTGTTAACGTATTGAGTTCCACTCTGATCTGCCCGCTTCCGGAGTCTGTAATTCGATGGAGGGACGCCAGATGGCGGCACCCATGCGGACAAAGGTTTTCACATAATATTCTTTGCCCATCTCTATGTCAAGCACGATGCTTTCGCGGGTTTCGGTCTTGCCCCAGATCTCGTATCTGCCGGGCTTGTCCACCTTGACGGAAACAGGCGTGGTCCGAAGTTTGTTTTTATAGGCGGAAATCATGTACTATGAGACGAATGTTTTTATTTGCGGCAAGTTTGGCGATAGCCATTTCCGCAGCAGCACAGCCTTCGGGCCTGACTCCTGAAAACGACGGCGCCGGCCGTCCCCGGATGAAACAACTGCCGACCATCGAGCAGGAGGCCCGGATGAGAGTGGAAGAGATGAGTGCAGAAATTCCACTCACCGACAAGCAGGTGAAGAAACTTCTGAAATTCTACGAAAAAGATGTCAAGTATCGCAGAGAGAATTTCCAGATGGCCGGAGGCCCGAGACCGGAAGGAAGACCGGAAGGCGGACAGCGTCCGGAAGGACAAGGCGGGCGCGGGCCCGGCATGGGACAAGGCCGCCCGCAAGGAGGTCCTGGTATGGGAATGGGGCCCGGCAATCCTCCCGGAGGAGACCATCCGATGGGGCAGGAGGCCGATTTCGAGGAACTTGAGAAGTACAACCTGAAACAGGACAAGAAACTTTGTAAAATTATCGGCGAAGAGAACTTTGCCAAATGGCGGTCTTCGCACCCGCACGACGCGCCCAAACTTCCTGATCCTGAATTGAGATAAAAAGACAATCCCGACTCGTCCGGGAGTGCAATCCCGGGGCGAAGGCCTTCTACGGGACGCATTGGACAGCTTATGAGAAAGATAATCGCAGCCTCCCTGGCCCTCCTCCTTGCAGCGGGGCTGCATGCGCAGAATAAAACCGCCACGATCAGCGGGTACATAACGGATGAAGACAGCGGCGAAACCCTCATCGGCGCAGGAGCCGTGGTGACCGAAGGCCCCGGCGGGAAAACCGGCGCCGTCACCAACGTCTACGGCTACTACACCCTCACCGTTCCCAAGGGCCGCACGTCCATCCTGTACAGCTACCTGGGCTACGGCGAAGTTACCCTTGAGATGGACCTCCGGCGGGACACCACCGTGAACATCGTCCTCACCCCCACGGCCACCCTCGAGGCGGCCACCGTGGTGGGCCAGAAGGACGCCGGCATCCGGTCCACCTACCTTGGCGCCATCGACGTCCCCCTCGTGCACATCCAGAGCACCCCCGTCCTCTTCGGAGAGGCCGATGTCCTCAAGGCCATCCAGATGCTCCCCGGCGTGCAGGGCGGCAACGAAGGCTTCACCGGCCTGTACGTGCGCGGCGGCGGCCCCGACGAGAACCTGGTCCTGCTGGACGGCGTTCCCGTCTACAACGTAGACCACATGCTGGGCATACTCTCCGTCTTCCAGACCGAGGCCGTGAAGAAGGTCACCCTCTACAAGGGGTCCTTCCCGGCCCGTTACAGCGGCCGCGTCTCCTCCATCGTGGATATCCGGACCAACGACGGCAACATGAAAAAGACCAGCGGGAGCATCGGCATAGGCGTCCTCACGGACAAGCTGCATCTGGAAGGCCCCATCGTCAAGGACAAGCTCAGCTACTCGCTCAGCGCCCGCGGCCTTCACAGCCTGATGTACGACCCCCTGATCCGCCTCATCGGCAAAACCGGCCCCAAGTCCCTCGGCCTTGTGGACGAGGACGGGAACATGTCCACCTACGGCAATTACTATTTCTACGACATCAACGCCAAGCTCTCCTGGCGCCTTTCAGACAAGGACCGCTTCTACCTTGCCACCTACAACGGCGAGGACCACCTGGGGACCGAATTCAAGGAAAACTGGGAGAGCGGCGCCAGCATGATACGCACCGACATGTCCATTGGCTGGGGAAACAACGTGGCCTCCCTCCGCTGGAACCACATCTTCTCCCGGAAGCTCTTCTCCAACACCACCGTGGCCTTCAACAACTACTCCATGCGCATGGGCATGGGCGCCAAGGCAAAGGAGTACAACATGGGGGACCCTTATTTCCTGGACTTCGACTTCAACTACAATTCCGGCATCAGGGACTGGAGCTGGAAGCTGGACTTCGACTACGTCCCGTCCCCCAGACACCTGATGAAATTCGGCTCGGAGTACATCTACCACACCTTCTTTCCCCGAACCAGCACCGGCATCATCGAAGAGACCGCGGACGGGCAGACCAACCGGGAGGAGATCAAGCTGGGATCGGACCGAAACTTCTACGGCCACGAGTTCACCCTCTATGCCGAGGACGACATATCCCTGACGGACCATCTCACCTTCAACCCAGGCCTCAACGCCTCCTTCTTTTACACAGACGGAAGGCCCTACCTGGAGCTCCAGCCCCGCGTGTCGGCAAAATATTCCTTCGACGGCGGCATCACCCTCAAGGCCGGATACGCCCGCATGGCCCAGTACGTCCACCTGCTGTCATCGTCCCAGATATCCCTCCCGATGGACCTCTGGGTGCCCATCACCGCCAAGATCAAGCCCGTGACCTCCGACCAGGCGTCAACCGGCATTTACTACGACGGCCTTCCCGGCTGGGAATTCTCCATCGAGGGCTACTTCAAATACATGCGGAACATCCTCGAATACAAGGACGGAGCCTCCATAATAGTGTCCGAGACATCCTGGGAGGACAAGGTGGAAATGGGCCTCGGAAGGGCTTACGGGGCCGAATTCTTCATCCAGAAAACCGCCGGCGACCTCACCGGATGGATAGCCTACACCCTCGCAAAGAGCGAGCGCCGTTTCCCCGGCGGCACCATCTCTCTCGGAGAGTGGTTCCCCTACAAGTACGACAGGCGCCACAACTTCAACATCAACCTTAACTACAAGATAAGCCCCAGACTGGATGCCAACGCCGCCTGGGTGTATGCCTCCGGCGGCACCACCACCATCCCGTACCGCACCACGGGCATCCTCCAGCCGGAAGTCGACGATGTCTTTGCCACCACCTATGTCCGGCAGAGGAACAATTTCCGCCTTCCATCAAGCCACCACCTGAACCTGGGACTCACATACCACACCAGGACAAAGCGCGGCAGGGAAAGCGCGCTCACCCTCAGCGTTTACAACGTTTACAACAGGATGAACCCCAACCTCGTGTATGTCAGTTATGAAACTCTCTACGACGAAAAGGCCAAGGAGTACAAGGACGTGATAGCCATAGAAAAGGTCACCATCCTTCCCGTCATGCCCTCACTCAGCTGGAACTATAATTTCTGATTGCCATGAAACGGATTCCATATATACTTGCCGCCTCCCTCGCGCTGCTCTCCTGCACCAACACCGAGTATCTGGACTTTGAGGAGATAGACCCCGTTCTGGTGCTCAACGCCCAGATGACAAGCGGGGAAGACGTCCACGACATATATCTTTCCATAAGCAGGCGCTCGCGCATAACTCCGGCGACGGGCGGCAGCGTGAGCGTCTCCCTGGGCGGCGCGGCTCCCCAGGCCCTCACGGGGACGGAGAGTGAATACGGCAATTCCGTAATCTTCCCCTTCGAAAAAGAGCTCAGGAGCGGGGATGTGCTGGTAATCAATGCGAGCTGCGGCGGCTTGAAAGCCGCATGCACCCTTACCGTTCCGGACGCCCCCGAAGTGAAGGACGTAAGCTTTGAGGAGGACGTGCCGCATGCCACAGCCTCCTCCGAGGGCTTCTTCGGCTTCGGATACTCCGAAGATACACCCTTCTGGGAAGGATATCCCTTCAGCCCGGAAGCCTGGCACCTCCTTCAGATAAAGCTTCAGGACGCTCCGGGGCGGGACGACTATTACCGCCTGTCACTTTTCGTGGAGACCACGCTCACCGGCCCGGACGGCAATTCCGAAACTCACCGTCAAGGCTCGATATGGCCCGACATCAAGTCGGACCCGGTCCTTTCACCCGCCTCGTCCGGCTCAGGAGGCCTTATTGACGAACTCTTTTCCGATTCCAACTCCCTGATGCTCTTCACAGACGAGCTTTTCAAGGACAAGGAATATACGCTGAAGCTGTACATCCCCGAGTACCAACTGCTTTACAACAGGAAGTATGACGGCGAATGGGTATGGAACGAAGAAACGGGGGAGTACACGGTCTCCGGACTCCCCGAAGGGTACAGCTACAGCGCCTGCATCGTGGCAAGGGTCCATTCCATGAGCCACGACCAGTACATCTACCTCAAGGCGCTGGGGCTGAACGAACTTTCCTTCCTCTTTTCCGAACCCGTATCCATTCCCTCCAATGTGGAAGGCGGCATGGGATTCGCGGCGGTGGACGCCGTGCGGGAATTCAGGATACCCCTGACGGACTGAGCCTGCGGTTGCCGGGTACCGGCTGAAACAGCTTCTTACTTTATGTGTCCTACCGGATTGTTGAGCAGGGGAATGCGGGTGTCCGGCAGGTCCAGGGCCCTGGCGAGGGCTTCCTTGTCCATCGACGCGCGCGGCACGGTGGCAAGGGAGGCGGCTGCGCAGTAGAGGCCAATGTTGCCTGACACGTAGCCGGCGTCCATGCAGGCGAACGATTCGACTGTGGAACGCCTGGCGGCAAGCCCTTCAGGATAGCGGGAGAGGTCGCCCACCAGCACGAGGAATACCGGCGCATCCATGGGTTGGCGGCCGTAGACCGCGGGACGCAGGTCCTCCTCTGAAACGCGCACAAGCCTTTTCCCGGCTGCGTCGTAGAGGTATGCGCCCCACTCGAGGCAGACGTAGATGTCGATGTCCTGGGCGTTCACGGCCGACGGGGCGGTGCGCCTGCCGTCTTCGCGGTTGACGCCGTTGGCAGCCCACAGCAGCGAGGAAAGCTCTTCGAGCGAAAGGGGAGTGTCGGAGAATTCGCGCCGGGAAGCGCGGTCGGAAAGCGACTGCATCAGCGGAGTGCCGAGAGTCATGTCGGGTTCGGCAAGGGTGATGACGCTGTCGTGCGGGATTTCGGTGGCGGTTCTGCCCGCCTCTTTGCAGGCCGTCAGAGCAAGAGCGCACAGGCTGGCGGCCAAAAGGTCTTTAAGGAATCTGTTCATGCACAAAGATATGAAATCTTTTGACTTTTTTCTTTGTTCTTTACGCTTTAATGCGTAACTTCGCCGCGCTAAACGACCAATTAAATTTTCATCAGGAAAATGGAACTCAAAGAAGCTATGGCCGGCACCCTGGAGTCTGGAGACATCGTGATCCAAATCGCTCCGGGGGAGGGCCTGCAGGTTGACCTGCAAAGTTCTGTCTCCGCCCAGTTCGGAAGGCAGATAAAGGCTGTCATCACCGAGACCCTCGAAGGTCTGGGAATTGACAATGCCCATGTCAAGGCGACGGACAAGGGTGCACTCGACTGCACCATCCGTGCACGTGTAACGGCGGCTGCAGTCCGCGCAACGGGAAAGGACGTATGGAAAGACTGAGAAGAACCATGATGTTCGTGCCGGGCAACAATCCCGGAATGATGGCGGACGCCCACATCTACGGCCCCGATTCCATCATGCTCGATCTGGAGGACTCCGTGACAATGGCCGAAAAGGACGCCGCCCGCCTCCTCGTGCACAACGCGCTCAAAACCATAGACTACGGCGACACCGAAATGGTGGTCCGCATAAATCCCCTGAGCACCCCCTACGGCCGCAAGGACGTGGAAGCGGTGGTGAAGGCCGGCGTCGACGTCATCCGCATGCCGAAAACCGAAACCGCCGACGAAGTCCGCGAGCTCGAGGCCGAAATCCTGAAGGTCGAGACCGAACTCGGCTGCGTGGGCCGCACCCGCATCATGGCGGCCATCGAGAGCGCCCTCGGCATCGTGAACGCTTTCGAGATTGCCGCCGCCTCCAAGCGCATGATGGGCATCGCCCTCGGCGCCGAAGACTATTCCGCCAGCCTCAAGACGCAGCGCACCCCCGGCGGCGCCGAACTCCTTCTGGCCCGCGAAACCATAGTCGTGGCGGCCCGTGCCGCGGGCATCTGCTGCTTCGACACCGTATATTCCAATCTCGACGACATGGAAACCTTCCGGAAGGAAGTGGAACTCATAAAAGACCTCGGCTTCGACGGCAAGTCCATCATCAATCCCCGCCAGATCGAAGTCGTGAACTCGGTGTTCACCCCCACGCCCAAGGCCATCGAGAAGGCGCTGCGCATCGTGGCGGCCATCAAGGAGGCCCAGGCGAAGGGATCCGGCGTCGTTTCGCTGAACGGCAAGATGGTTGACCGTCCGGTGGTCATCCGCGCCGAGCGCACAATCGCCTATGCAATCGCATCCGGAGTTTTAACTGAGGAGGAAGCAATATGAGAAACTCTAAAGTCGTTACCCTCGAAGAGGCCATCCGCCGTTCCGGCCTGAAGGACGGCATGACCATATCCTTCCACCATCATTTCAGAGGTGGAGACAAAGTAGTGAACCTCGTGGTTGACAAACTCGCCGAGATGGGCTTCAAAGACCTCCAGCTCGCAGCTTCCAGCCTTTCCGACGTGCACGCCCCCCTCATCGACCACATCAAGGCGGGCGTCATCACCGGCATTTCCACTTCCGGCCTCCGCGGCGAGCTGGCAAACGCCATCTCCCACGGCCTCATGGAAAAGCCTGTGGTGTTCCGTTCCCACGGCGGCCGCGGCAGCGCCATTGCCGAAGGGGAGCTCCACATCGACGTCGCCTTCCTCGGCGCATCTTCCTGCGACGAGCTGGGCAACGCTTCCGGCTGCCCCCGTTCCGAGAACGCCAAGTCCATCTGCGGCTCGCTCGGCTACGCCCTGCCCGACGCCGAATACGCCGACCACGTGGTGGTGCTGACCGACGATCTCGTGGCCTATCCCAACGTGCCCATGTCCATCCGCGCCAGCAGCGTGGAGTCCGTGGTGGTGGTGGATTCCGTAGGCGACAGCTCCAAGATTTCATCCGGAGCCATCAGGGATTCCAAGAATCCGCGCGATATCTTGCTTGCGAAACAAGCTGCCAAAGTGATACTTGCCAGCGGTTACTTCAAGAACGGATTCAGCATCCAGACTGGTACCGGAGGCGCTTCCCTCGCAGTTGTGAAATACCTCCGCGAGAGCATGCTGGAGCAGAATGTCAAGGCGTCCTTCGCCCTCGGAGGCATCACCGCCCACATGGTGAAGCTGCACGAGGAAGGGCTCATCGACAAGCTCATAGACGTCCAGTCCTTCGACAAGGTCGCGGCCGAATCCATTGCGCACGACCAGTCCCACCAGGAGGTCTCCGCGGTGGATTACGCCAGCGGAAAGCACACCGGCTCCGCCGTCCATGCGCTCGACATCGTGATTCTCTCCGCCCTTGAAGTCGACACCGATTTCAACGTGAACGTGCTCGTCGGTTCCGACGGCGTCATCCGCGGGGCCGTGGGCGGCCATCCCGACACCGCCGAAGACAGCGCCCTGTCCATCATCGTCTGCCCCCTGCTGCGCGGCCGCATCCCCTGCGTCGTGCCCAGGGTCACCACTCTCATCACTCCCGGAAAGGGTGTCGACGTGGTGGTCACCGAATACGGCATCGCCGTCAATCCGGCCCGTCCCGAGCTGGCCGAAAAGCTTGTCGCCGCCGGGCTCAAGGTGGTCGATATCAAAGACCTGGCCGCCAAGGCCGGCAGCATCATCGGCACTCCCGACCCGCTGCCCTTCGGCGACAAGGTGGTAGGCATCGTCATGGACCGCCACGGCGAAGTTCTCGACAAGATCTACAACATAGAATAGTGATCACGCTGGACCAGCTCCTCAAGAGTCGGGATTCCCGCAGCGCCCGTCAAGCCGATTGGGTGAGGGAGAATCCCGGCTCGGTGCTGGTTTGCCTTACCGTAATACTTCCGGGCCCGGTCAAGCGCGACTCCCGTTCGCTCAAAGTGGCGCATTCGGGTGTCGCTGCCATACGCGAGGCCCTGAAACCCTTCAAGGAGGAACTCTTCGACCTTGAAACGGGGTTCGAGGGCTTCTTCCTCGTGAAAGGAGAACTGTACGGCTGCAAGCGCGCCTGCTGCGCCATTGAAGACACCCATCCTCTTGGGCGGCTGATGGACATAGACGTGCTTGAGCCTTTGGAACGCGGCGCGGCGCCTTTGAGCCGCAGCCGTATCGGCCTTCCCCAACGCCGCTGCCTCATCTGTGAATTCCCTGCCCGGGAGTGCATGCGCTCCCGCACCCACAGCCCGGAGGAACTGCAGCGGCGTATCGACGAAATCATTTGCGCAGCAGGATAATGTACGGGAATGCCGATATACAGGAGATGCCTCTGGGCGTTCCGCTTTTCAGACGCAAGGTTTCCGATTTCCTTGAAGCGAACGGCCTGCGGCTCGAAGAGGTGGACCTGTATCTGGCTGTTCTCTCGCCCGACGGCGGAATCCTTGCCGGCGGAGGCCTCAGACGCGACGTCCTCAAGTGCCTAGCCGTGAATGAGGAATTCCGTTCCGAAGGCCTGATGACCCCCCTGGTGTCGCGGCTGGTTTCGGAAGCTTCGCAGCGCGGATTCAATTCCCTGAAAGTCTTCACCAAGCCCGCATACCGGGCGGTTTTCGAGAGTCTCGGCTTCCGCCTTATAGGCTCTGCGCCCAAGGCGGTACTGATGGAAAACGGCAGGGGACTGGAAGAGTACTGCGCATACCTGTCTGCGCTCAGGCGCGACGGCACTGCCGGAGTGATTGTCATGAATGCCAATCCCTTCACCCTCGGGCACCAATACCTGGTAAACCAGGCTTCCCTTCGCACGGACCGTCTCGTGGTGATTCCGGTCTGGGAAGACAGCTCCGAATTCTCCTATGCGGAGCGCCTAGAAATGATACGCGAGGGATGCGGCACCCTGGCGGAGGTAGCCGAAGGCTCGGCTTACCAGATATCCGCGGCAACCTTCCCCACATATTTCCTGAAAGACCTTTCAGATGCGTCCGAAACGCAGATGCGGCTCGATATCGACGTGTTCGGACGGCATATAGCTCCCGCCCTGGGCGCCACCGTGCGCTTCGTGGGCAGCGAGCCTTCCGACCCTCTGACAGCCAGGTACAACCGCCTGATGAAGGAGATGCTGCCCTCCTACGGCATCCGGGTTGAGGTAGTTCCCCGCCTGAAATCCGCCAACGGCCGATTCGTGAGCGCCTCGCGTGTGCGCAAACTGCTCTCTCAAGGGAGATTCCGTGCCGCTGCGCCGCTCACTCCGTCATCTTCATATCCATACCTCAGGGCATATCTTGCCGGCCGCGCCCTCCGGACGGAACTCGATGCGCCCCTCAAACCGGGCCTTGTAGGTCCCGACTCCAACGGCGCCCACAGCGACATGGATTATGCCCTCATGAGCCGGAGCATAAGCGCAATCCGCCCGTATTTTCCAAAGATGGCCGTGGCCGCGTCGGCGGAAGAACTGCGCAGGCTCGGCATCGAGGCGGAAGATGCGATGATGCATTCTACCGGTGGAGTCAATGCTCACCGCGGCGCCATTTTTGCCCTCGGAATCGCGCTCCGCGCCTGCAGCGTGCTTTCCGACGCAGGACGGCAACCGGCCGAAGACAGGATAATCCTGCATTCCGCATGCAGGAAAATCGCTTCGCGCATCCTGCACGGGCCGTCCGAAGACGGCTCCCCGCAGGGCGGCGTGCCTTCGCACGGCGCCGATGCCGTCAGCAAGTACGGCGTGAAGGGCGCGCGGGAAATGGCTGAAGACGGTTACCGCGAACTCTTTACGTTCTGGCTGCCTTATTATTCTTCGATAAAGAAGCAGCCCTACGCGCTGCAAAGGACCCTGGTCTACCTCATAGCCGCACTGGACGACACCTGCATCATTCACAGGGCCGGTCTTGAGCGTTCCGAGCAGCTCAGGGACGAGGCTGCCGACATATTCGGCAGGATCGCCCATGACGCCGCGCCGAAAGACATTCAGCGTATTCTCGAAGACATGTGCAGGCAGTACTCCTCCGAGGGCGTCTCCCCGGGCGGGTGCGCCGACATGCTGACCCTCATCATATTTGTCGATTCAATACTCACAAAATAACAATTCAAAAAGAAACCATTATGGTAGAACTCATTCCCCACGGTGTTTATCTCCTTGACGGCAAGACGCTCGTCAACGATCCCGCCGGCCTTCCTTCCGCGGACGAGGCCCGCGAGAACACCATCGCCTACGGCATTCTCCGCGCCCATGACGCGGACGGCTCCAAAGGCAAGAAAATGCGCATCCTCTTCGATGCGATGGCATCCCACGACATCACTTACGTAGGCATCATCCAGACCGCCCGCGCAAGCGGACTGGAGAAATTCCCCATTCCCTACGCAATGACCAACTGCCACAATTCCCTCTGTGCGGTGGGCGGCACCATCAACGAAGACGACCATGTCTTCGGACTGAGCGCGGCCAAGAAGTACGGCGGCATCTACGTGCCCGCCAACCAGGCCGTCATCCACCAGTACGTGCGTGAAAAACTCTCCGGCTGCGGCCGCATGGTCCTGGGCTCCGACTCCCACACGAGGTACGGTTCCCTCGGCTGCATGGGCGTGGGCGAAGGCGGAGGCGAGCTCGTCAAGCAGCTCCTCCGCAACACCTGGGACATAAACGCCCCCGAAGTGGTGCTCGTATGGCTCGAAGGCAAGCCCAAGCACGGCGTTGGCCCCCACGACGTGGCCATCTCCCTTGTCAAGGCCGTGTTCGAGAACGGTTTCGTGAAGAACAAGGTGCTCGAGTTCGCGGGCCCCGGCGTCAAGGAACTCCCCATCGACTTCCGCAACGGAATCGACGTCATGACTACCGAGACCACCTGCCTGAGTTCCATCTGGATCACGGACGGCGAGGTCAGGAACTACTTCGAGATGCACGAGCGCCCCGAGGCCTTCAAAGAACTCAGGCCCGGCAAGGTCGCCTGGTACGACAGCATGATACGCATCGACCTGAGCACCCAGGAGTGCATGATCGCGCTTCCGTTCCACCCGTCCAACGCCTACACCATCCACGAACTCCAGGCGGATCCCGAAGGCATACTCAGGGCGGTCGAGGAAGACACCCGCAAGCGCTTCGGCGAAAAGGTGCAGGTCGACCTCCTCTCCAAGATAAAGAACGGCAAGGTGGTAGCCGACCAGGCGCTCATCGCCGGCTGCTCGGGCGGCACCTACGACAACCTCTCCGAGGCTGCCACCATCCTGAAGGGCAAGACCATAGGCAACGACTACTTCACCATGAGCTGTTATCCGCAGTCGACCCCGGTGTACCTTGCCACCACGCGCAACCATATCGCCGAGGAACTGCTTGAGGCCGGCGTGGTCATCAAGCCCGCCTTCTGCGGCCCCTGCTTCGGCGCAGGCGACGTCCCCGCCAACAACGGCTTCTCCATCCGCCACGCCACCCGCAACTTCCCCAACCGCGAAGGCTCCAAGCCCGGCCAGGGACAGATTTCGCTCGTGTCGCTCATGGACGCCCGTTCCATCGCGGCCACCGCGGCCAACGGCGGCGTCATCACCGCAGCTTCCGACATTGAATACGAAGACACTCACGAGCGCTACAGCTTCGACGGCCGTATCTACAAGAGCCGCTGCTACGACGGCTTCGGCAAGGCCGATCCGGGCGTCGAGCTCCGCTACGGTCCCAACATCAAGGACTGGCCCACGATGTACCCCATGGAGGAGAACATGCTTGTCGAGCTCGCAGCCGTAATTCACGATCCCGTCACCACCACCGACGAGCTCATTCCTTCCGGCGAGACCTCCAGCTACCGTTCCAACCCCCTCAAGCTCAGCGAGTTCGCTCTCAGCCGCAGGGTTCCCGAGTACGTCGGTCTTTCCAAGAAGATACAGCAGCAGGACCTCGACCGCAGGGCGGGGAAGGTCTCCGACCACCTTGCAGCGGCCCTCAAGGCCGCCGGCGCCGACGCTTCCAACACCTCGTTCGGCTCCTGCGTCTTCGCCAACAAGCCCGGCGACGGCAGCGCCCGCGAGCAGGCGGCTTCCTGCCAGAAGGTTCTGGGCGGCGACGCCAACATCTGCTACGAGTACGCCACAAAGCGCTACCGCAGCAACTGCATCAACTGGGGCATCGTGCCGTTCACCATCGCTCCCGACACACCGTTCGACTACGAGGCGGGCGACTTTGTGTTCGTGCCCGGCCTGCGTAAGGCCATGCTCGGCGGCGCCGAGGAAATCGACGCTAAAGTAATCTCCAAAAACGGCGTGAAACCCATCCACCTGTTCTTCCAGAACCTCACCGCAGACGAGCGGCAGATTCTCGCGGACGGATGTCTTATGAATTACTACAAAAACAGCAAGAAATAATCATGGAAAAGATTAAAATGACCACCCCCATCGTCGAAATGGACGGCGATGAGATGACCAGGATTCTCTGGAAAATGATAAAGGACGAGCTCATCCTCCCCTTCGTCGACCTCAAATCCGAATACTACGACCTTTCGCTTCCCAACCGCGACAAGACCGAAGACCAGGTGACCGTGGATGCGGCCCTCGCCACCAAGAAGCTCGGAGTGGGCGTAAAGTGCGCCACCATCACCCCGAATGCGCAGCGTATGACCGAGTACAACCTGCACCAGATGTGGAAGAGCCCCAACGGCACCATCCGTTCCACTCTCGACGGCACCGTGTTCCGCACTCCCATCACCATCCCCACCATCCATCCGGCCGTGAAGTTCTGGAAGAAGCCCATCACCATCGCCCGTCATGCCTACGGCGACGTGTACAAGAGCGTCGACATCGTGACCGACGAGCCAGGCGTGGCCAAGCTCGTGTTCGAAGGCGAGAGCGGCAAGAGGGAAGAGGTCGTCGTGCAGCAGATGAAGGGACCCGGCGTCCTCCAGGGAATGCACAATACCGACAAGAGTATCCGCAGCTTCGCGCACGCCTGTTTCCAGTATGCCCTGAGCCTCAGGCAGGACATCTGGTTCGCAACCAAGGACACCATCGCCAAGAAGTACGACGGCCGTTTCAAGGCCATCTTCGAGGAAGTGTTCGAGGAGTACAAGGACCGTTTCGAACAGGCCGGCATCAAGTATTTCTACACCCTCATCGACGACGCCGTCGCCCGCGTGATGCGCAGCGATGGCGGCTTCATCTGGGCCTGCAAGAACTACGACGGCGACGTCATGTCCGACATGGTCTCCACCGCGTTCGGTTCGCTTGCCATGATGACCTCCGTGCTCGTCAGCCCCGACGGCAAGTATGAGTACGAGGCCGCCCACGGCACTGTCACCCGCCATTACTACAAGTACCTCAAGGGCGAAGAGACGTCCACCAACCCCATTGCCACCATCTTCGCATGGAGCGGCGCGTTCCGCAAGAGGGGAGAGCTCGACAATCTGCCCGCGCTGATGAACTATGCCGACCAGCTTGAAGGCGCCTGCTTCGACACTCTAGACGAAGGCTACGCCACCAAGGACCTGGTGAACCTCATGGAAGGCATCGAGCCCAGGCAGCTCTCTTCCGCAGAGTTCCTCGCCAAGATCCGCGAGCATCTCGAGAAGCGTCTCGCATAGAGGGTTTCCTCCGCAACAAGAAAGCAGGCTGCCTTTGCGAGGCAGCCTGCTTTTCGTATAGGGACCGTGAAGAACCTTACTTTGCGTACAGGTTCAGGATGGTTTCGTAGAGTTCCTGCTTGCCGGATGCTGCGACGGGATCGCCGTTCTGTTTTGCGTAGTCGCAGAGTTCCTCGAGCGTGGCCTTGCCTTCTTCGAACTTCTTGCCGAGGCCGCTGTCGAAGGAGGAGTAGCGCTCTGCGACCATGTCGCAGATGGGGCTCTCGGTCAGCACGGCGGCGGCATTGAGCAGGGCGTGGGCCATTGCATCCATCGCGCTGATATGGGCGATGAAGATGTCCTCGGGATCGGTGGAGGAGCGGCGGAGCTTGGCGTCGAAGTTGGTGCCTCCGTTGCCCAGACCTCCGTTACGGATGATCTGCATCATGGCCTGGGTGAGCTCGTACGGGTCGACGGGGAACTGGTCGGTGTCCCAGCCGTTCTGGGCGTCTCCGCGGTTGGCGTCGATGCTTCCGAGGAAGCCGTTGTCGACAGCCACGGTGAGCTCATGCTCGAAGGTGTGGCCGGCCAGGGTGGCGTGGTTCACCTCGATGTTGACTTTGAAGTCCTTCTCAAGGCCGTTGGCGCGCAGGAAGCCGATCACGGTCTCCGTATCCACGTCGTACTGGTGCTTGGTGGGCTCCATAGGCTTGGGCTCGATGAGGAAGGTGCCCTTGAATCCGTTCTTGCGGGCGTAGTCGCGGGCTGCGCGCAGGAGGGTTCCAAGATGGTTTTTCTCTCGTTGCATCTGGGTGTTGAGAAGGGTGTAGTAGCCTTCGCGGCCTCCCCAGAACACATAGTTGGTGCCTCCGAGCTTGATGGTGGCGTCGATGGCGTTCTTGATCTGCACGGCTGCTCGGGCGACGATCTCGAACTGGGGGTTGGTGCCTGCGCCGTTCATGTAGCGCTTGTGGCCGAAGACGTTGGCCGTGCCCCAGAGGTTCTTGATTCCGGTTTCCTTCATTTTCTCGAGAAGGTAGTCGGTGATGTCCTTCATGCGGGCTTCATATTCGGCGATGTCGTCGGTGTCTTCCACCAGGTCGATGTCGTGGAAACAGAAGTATTCGATGCCGAGTTTGGTCATGATCTCGAATCCGGCGTCGGCTTTCGCTCGGGCGCGGCAGTAGGGGCATTCACCCTCGTCCCATTTGTAGGAACGGGTCTGGCCGCCGAAGGGGTCGCCCGAAGCCTGGCCCAGCGTGTGCCACCAGGCCATGGCGAACTTGAGCCATTCCTTCATGGGTTTGCCGGCGACGATGCGGTCGGGTTCGTAGTAATGGAAGGCGAGAGGATTCTTGCTCTCGGGCCCCTCGAAGGGGATTTTTCCGATTTGTGGGAAGTATTCGTTTGTCATTTTAGGGTATATTGTTATTGATCTTCGTACGGATCGATTCCGGCAAGTTCGCACAGGTACACGTACAGAGCCTCGTATGCAGCTTTCCTGGTGTACTTGTTGCCCTTCCAGAGGAGGGGAGCGTTGCTTTCCCCGACCCAGGAATCCTTGTCGTTGATGCCCCAGAAGGTGATGCCGCCCCGCTGGGCAAGGGGAACCACCTCGATGTACTTGGCAAATATGTACTTGTACAGCTCGGCCTGGGCGTCCTCGTCGGTGCACTTGATGTCAAGCTCGGAGATGCGGACCATCTTGCCGGTGGCGGCGAGGTCCTTGAGGCTCTCCTCAATCTTGGTTTCAAGGTCGGAGGTGGACATGTCGAGGTGCATCTGGGTGCCTACGCCCGTAACCTGGCTGTTTTCCTTTGCATAGTCGCAGAACGCCTTGCGCTTGGCGGCCGAGGTTTCGAGATTGTAGTCGTTGATGTACAGGACGGGGGACTTGCCGTTGCGGGAAGCGGCGTCTGCGGCATAGGCGAAGGCCTTGTCGACCCAGTTCCGGGTGGAGCCGAACCAGCTGCCCCAGATGAAGCCGTCGGTGGTGTTCTCAACGGTGCGGTAGTTGCCGTCGTCGGTGAAGGTCTCGTTGACAACGTCCCATGCATAGGCGTCAAAATGGGCGACCATGCCGTAGACGAAGGTCTTGTATGCGAAGGCTATAGCGTCGGCTGCGAGCTCGCCGTCAAGCTTGGCGGTGCTTTCGAACTCGGGAGCCTTGGCGGCCCTGGCGGGTGCAGGTGCGGGACGCTGCCAGCCGTTACCGTAGGAACCGAAGCCCCTGGTGGCCTTGATTACGGCAGCTGCGCTCTCGATGGGGAATATCTGCAGACAGTCGAGGGTGATGACGTTCGTGGAGCCGCCTCCGTAGAAGGCTACCCTGATGTTGTCGTCGCCGTCGGCCGCTTCGACATCGTAGAACTGATAGGTCCAGTCGGTGCCCATCTTGTCGTAGTTGCCCCATGCGGAGTTCTTGTACTGGGTGCCGCTTGCCAGGCGGATGTCAATCTGCATGTCGACGTCGGCCTCGTCGGCCTTGGCCTGCCAGGCTATGCGGTAGGTCTTTCCGGGCTCGATGTCGTAAGTCTTGGAGACCAGCTGGATGTCCCATGAGTTGCCGGCGAAGCCGTCGCTGTTGTCCATGCGGACGGCCTTGGAGCCGTGATGGGAGTCGGCGACGAGGCTCACATGGTCGGCGCCGTTGACCTGCCAGCCGGCATTCTTGAGTGCGTCGGCGTCGGAGTAGGCCTCGAAGTCGCCGTCATCGGCCACGGAGGCGGGATCTATGCAGGTCTCGACCGGGGTGGGGAAGAACTGGACGTCGTCTATATAATAGGTGGCCTCGTTGTAGGCGCAGTCGAGCACGATCTGCACTTCGTCGACGCCTTCGGGCATTTCATAGTCGCCGTAGATGTAGGTCCAGTTTTCGCCGATTCCGGTAAGCTGCTTGTAGCCTGTGGTGCCGTCGCTGTAGCGGAGCTCGAACTGAATGGTCTCGGCTCCGTCGGGCGACTTGACCCACATGGCGAAGCGGTAGCTCTCACCCGCGGTGACCTCGACCTTGTTGTTGTTGGCGACCTGGATGTGCCAGGCGCTGCCGCCGGTCCAGCCGGTGCCGTTGTTGTCGACCACGAGGGAACGGAGGCCGCTGTGCACCTTGTCGGCGTTGGCGCCGATCTCGGGCTCGTTGCGGTTGACGAACGACGCATAGTCGGGACCGTTCCATACGCCCCAGACGCCGTCGGTTTCGAAGTCGGCGGCCGCGAGCAGGTTGGTCTTGTCGACATAGTTGGTGTAATCGCCTTCCTTGACGGCCTCGAAGATCTGGAAGTCGTCGAGGTAGTAGGTAGCGGCTTCGGTGGCGCCGTAGAAGGCCACCTGGACGGCGTCGTCGCCTTCAGCGGCGGTGAAATCGTAGGTCTGGTAAGTCCAGCTCGTGCCTGTCATGGGGTAGTTGCCCCATGCGGAGTTCTTGTACTGGGTGCCGCTTGCGAGACGGATGTCGATCTGGAGGTTGGCTTCGACGTTCGCCATGGAGTACCACGCGATGCGGTAGGTGACTCCGGGAGTTATGTCGTATGAAGGGGTGATGACCTGGATGTCCCAGGAATTGCCGGCATGGCCGTCGCCGTTGTCCATCTTGAGTGAGAGGCTGCCGGAGTTGGACTGCTCGTCGGTAACGTATACGTAGTCGGGGCCGTTGATCTGGGCGAAACCGGCTTCGAGCAGCTGCTGGGCGGTGGTGCCGGCGGTGAAGGACTCGAAGTCAATGCCTCCGTCGATGGCGTAGGGATTGATATAGGAGCCTGCGCCGCCGCCGTCGGATTCGGGCTCGGGTTCGGTTTCGATGACGCGGATGTTATCCACGCATACGCCCTGCGAAAGGGTGAGGGTGTAGGCGGGGCTTGCTGCGCTCTTGGTGGTGAAGGTGGCCGAATACTTGGTCCAGGAGTCGGCTACGTCGGTGGCCGCGCTAAGGCCGTCGCCCGAACGGAGGGTGAGGGTGCCTCCCGAAGGGGCCTTGGCCCAGAAGGAGACGATGTAAGGGGTGCCATCGGCAACGGGAACGTCGAAGGAGAGGAGCGCGCCGTCAGAGACAGCCTTTGCCGCGCTCTCGCCGGCAAATACGTCGAGGTAGTCTGCCGTGATTTCGACGTTCTGGGCCGTGAAGCCGTCGAGGGAGCCTTTCTCGAAGTTCCAGTTGTCCTGGAGGAGAGAGGCGCTGTTGTCTGCGGATGCCTTGTCAATCAGTGCGTTGAGGTATGTCGTCTGCTGCTGGCTGTGCCATCCGAGAGTGTGGCCGTAAAGGTCGGCGCCGGCATCTTTGATCCAGCCGGCCATTTCGTCTGCGGTGTCAAACTTGAGCTTGCCGTTGGTCTGGACGATGGCGTCGTGCTTCATTTCGTTGCCGATGGTGACGGAATTGAATTCCCTGGTGAGGATTTCCGCGACCTGGTCGTTCTGGAAGTACTCGCTGTGGGTGATGGCGGTGCCGAGCTTGATGCCCTGCTTTTCTGCCAGTTCACCCAGTGACGCCTTGGTGAAATCCACGGGCGGAAGCGGGGGATTGGGGTTCACCACGTCGGTGGGCTTCTCAAAGTATTCCACTATCTCGCTTTCCCTCTGGCACGACCAGACGGCAAGCAGAGCTGCTGACATCAGAATTAGAGTGGTTAACTTCTTCATGTGAATGGTTGGTTCTAATTGTTGTTTGTGATACTCTATGCGTTTCCCGATGACATAAAGGCACGGTGCAAAAATACACATAAAAATCAGTGCGTGCATACGCGTACGGCTCAATGTTTTATTGTTTTGAAACATACCCCGTGAATTTGCAACATTTCGTGTCAAAACCGAAACATTTGCCGTGTTTTTCTCAAAATTGACACTTTTTGTATCAAATTTTCGGGCCATGTTACGATGTTTAAAAGAGTTGTTTCCCTTCGCGTATATTATGTCGGATATCCTTCCGACCTTTGTACCGTAAAAAAATCTATGTTTCCCGACATAAAGAAAAAACCAAATCAACTTCAAACCAGAGTTTCTTTATGAAAAAAATGTTTTCTACCGACTTTTGGAGAGGGCTCTGCGCCGCTGTCCTGCTCGGGGTGCCCTTCGTGGCATCGGCCCAGCAGCACACGGTCAAGGGTGTCGTCACCGACCAGGCGGGCGAACCGGTAATTGCCGCCGTCGTCATGGTCGAGGGCAGCTCCGTGGCTACCACCACCGATGCCAACGGTGCCTACAGCATCACGGCATCCCCCGGCCAGGCCCTTCTGTTCAATTGCCTCGGATACCAGGATGTCAGGGAAGAAGTGGGCAACCGCGCCGTGATCGACGTGGTCATGTCCGACGACACAACCGTCCTCGAAGAGGCCGTGGCCATCGGTTACTCCACCATCAAGAAGCGCGACCTCACCGGTTCCGTAGCTTCGGTGGGCACCGACGCCATTTCCAAGGCCATCGTGACATCGGCCGACCAGGTCCTCCAGGGCCGTGCGGCAGGTGTGCAGATGACCCAGAACACCGGTCTTCCCGGCGGCGGCACGTCCATCCGCATCCGCGGCGTCAACTCCCTCAATTCCTCCAACGAACCTATCATCGTCATCGACGGTGTGGTCATAGACGCCCAGACGGGCAACAGCACCGACAACGCCCTCTCGAGCATCAACCCCAATGACATCGAGACCATGGACATCCTGAAGGATGCCTCCGCAACGGCAATCTACGGTGCCCAGGGTGCCAACGGCGTCATCCTCATCACCACCAAGAGGGGCAAGGCCGGCAGGACCTCCGTCAGTTTCGACGCCCAGGCGGGTCTGCAGACCATGCCCAAGTACCTCGAGCTGATGAACCTGCCGCAGTACGCGGAGCACTACAACACCTTCGCAGCCCTGAGGGGCGCCACCCAGAGGGACGAATACGCCGTTCCCGAGGCGCTTCCCGCCGGCACCGACTGGCAGAGGGAACTCTTCCGCCCGGCGGCCATGCAGCAGTACAACCTGTCCGTCTCGGGCGGCACCGAAAAGGCCACCTACGCCATCTCGGCCGGCTACCTCGACCAGGACGGCATCGCCTACGGTTCGGGCTTCGACCGAATGACGCTACGCGCCACCACCGACGTCCAGGCACTTCCCTGGCTCAAGGTAGGCGCCAGCCTCGCGGCCACCCGTTCCAACCAGAACTTCAACTCCCTCGCAGGCAGCAGTGAAGGTCTCATCCAGGTGGCCCTGAAGCAGTCTCCGGCCGTGAGCGCACGCTCCATCGACGGCGGCTACGACGGCCCCGAAGACGCCAACTTCGCCCAGAGCAATCCCATCGGTCTCGCAAACCTCCTCGAGAACTACAACAAGAAGGGCGGCGTCCGTTCCAACATCTACGCCAACTTCACCCTCCTCGAGGGCCTCGACCTGCGCACCGAGTATTCCAACGACATCAACTTTACGAACACCTATAATTTTACTCCCACCTACCGCTTCGGCTCCATCTACAACAGCGAAAACAGCCGCCAGGAGCAGAAGAACTTCTCGGAATACTGGGCGTGGAGGAACCTCCTCACCTACAACAAGACGTTCGGGATTCACACCATCAACGCCATGCTCGGTCAGGAAATGACCTCCAGCCACTGGGAGTACATACTCGCCAAGAGGCTCAACGGTCCCGACAGCCTGCATGACATGTCTGCCGGCGACCAGACCACCAGCACCACCGGGGGCAGCAGCGGAAACACCAAGTTCTCCTCCTTCTTCGGCCGCGTGTTCTACTCGCTCAACGACCGCTACCTGCTCACCGCCACCCTCCGCCGCGACGGTTCTTCGAACTTCGCAGCCGGCCACCGCTGGGGCTGGTTCCCCTCCGTGGCAGTGGCTTGGCGTCTTTCCGAAGAGAACTTCATCAAGAACAACCTTCCCGACCTCAACAACCTGAAGCTCCGTCTGGGTTACGGCGCCGTGGGCAACTCCAACGTGCCCGCCATGGCCTGGCAGGCCACCCTCAGCACGGTTCCCTCCAACTGGGGCAACGGCTACCTCACCGGGCGCATCCCCAACGAGTACCTCACATGGGAAAAGACCCATTCCTGGAATGCCGGTCTCGACCTCGGTCTCTGGAGGGACAGGCTCACCTTCGTGGTGGACGCCTACTACAAGATCACCAACGACCTGCTCATGGAGGCGGTCCTGCCCGCATACGTAGGTACCGAAGGCCAGGGTTCCGCTTCGGCGCCCTACGGCAACATGGGTTCCATCTCAAACAAGGGTATCGAATTCACCCTCAATACCGTCAACATCGACAAGCGCAACTTCAGCTGGACTTCCAACCTGGTGTTCTCGCTCAACAAGAACAGGGTCGAGTCGCTCAACGTCGAGAGCGGCACCATCGACCGCACCTATCAGGTGAGCGGTACCAATACGGTGGTCACGCGCACGCAGGTGGGATCTTCCATAGGTGACTTCTACGGCTACAGAGTAATCGGCCGCATAATGGACGCCAACGACATCTTCGACGCCGAAGGCAATATCAAGGTCGCCCTTCCCACCAGCGTCATCGACCGCAACACGGGCGTCTGGGTAGGCGACTGGCTCTTCGACGACGTCGACGGCAGCGGCACCATCGACGAGAACGACCGCGTCAACCTCGGCAGCCCGCTGCCCCTGTTCACCGGCGGTCTCGGCAACAACTTCACCATCGGCAACTTCGATCTCAACGTCTATTTCACCTATTCCTACGGCAACAAGGTCATGAACTGGCTCCGCGTCACTATGGACAACCCCAACACGACCACCAACAAGTTCGCCCGCACGGCAAACTATGCAAGGATAGGCCTCATCGACGAGAAGGGCAGCGAGGATGACATCTACAATGTCTATGTCCAGAGCGCAGGCAAGTGGATTCCCAGGATGAGCACCGGCGACGTCAACGACAACGACCGCATCTCCTCCCTCTACATCGAAGACGGCTCCTACCTCCGCCTGCAGAACGTCTCGCTCGCATACAGGTTCCCGTCCAAGCTTCTCGAAAGGGTGCACATCTCGAGCGCGCGCCTTTCGCTCAACGTCCAGAATGTCTTCACCCTCACCAAGTACACAGGATACGATCCCGAAGTCGGCATGACCATGGACCAGTACTCCACGAGCGGCCAGGACGCCCTGATGAACGGCATCGACACCGGACGTTATCCCTCACCGCGCATCTACACGCTTGGCCTCAGCATTGGTTTCTAAAATAGAATGAGCATGAAAAAGATATTCACAATAATCTGCCTCGCTGCAGCCATTGCAAGCCTCTCCTCCTGCGACAACTGGCTGGAGGTCAAGAGCGAGTCCCAGACCACCCTCGACACCTTCTTCCAGAGCGAGTCGGAGTGCCGCGCCGCAACCGCACCCCTCTACAACAAGGTGTGGTTCGGGTTCAACAACAACTTCGGATTCGGCTTCATGGACGGCCGCGCCAACAACGTGTTCGCTCCCTGGTCCGACTATATCTACCCCTTTGTGAACCTCACCGAGACAACTTCCACCGCCAACCTCTACAGCGCCTGGCAGAGTCTCTTCGTAATCGTGACGCAGTCCGACTACACGCTCAACAACCTCGACCGCGCCATCGCGAACGGGGTGAGCGAGTCGGTGGTCAACGAGTGCAAGGGCGAGTGCCGCTTCATGAGGGGCCTTGCCTACTGGTACCTGGCCATGAGCTGGGGCAACGTTCCCATCATCGAGGATCCCCAGACACTCATCGACAACCCCATCTGCAACACCAACCCGATCGAGGACGTCATCGCCTTCGCAATCAAGGACATGGAGTTCGCGGCTGCCAACCTTCCCGAGAAGGGCTACAACACCGGGCGCGTCACCAGGTGGTCGGCCCTCGGCATGCTTGCCCGCTTCTACAACACCGCTGCTGCCTTTGTGCGCGGCGGCAACGGCAAGACCGGTTCTCTCGGCAAGGGCGCCGACGAATACTACTCCCTGGCCCGCGAAGCCGCGCGCAAGGTCATCCAGGATTCCGACCGCAGCCTCCTGCCCAACTACGAAGATCTCTTCAAGGTGCAGTACAACAACAACTCCGAAGTGCTCTTCGCCCTGCAGTGGGTTCCCAACTCCGACTACGGCACCACCAACTTCTCCGACTCCTACCTCGCGCTTTCGAGCACCGTCGTGGGCGGCCGCTCCGCCTGGGGCAACGCCACCTACGGTTCCGGTGAGCTCGTGAGCCTGTTCGCCGAAAGGAAGGACCTCATCCGCCTCAAGGCCACTTACTTCACCGAAGGATGCTTCTACGACTACATCCGTTCCGACGAGGGCGGCTATCTGGTGGGCGTAGGCACCGGTTCGTACGACTCTGAGGGCAATTTCGTGATGGTCTCGAAAGACGAGTACACCGACATCCGTTCCTGGATCAAGAAGGGCGTCGTAGGCTGCTCCGAAGACACCGGAGGCCTCGCCACCAACCAGAACTCCTGCCTGTGCAACCCGCTGCTCCGCCTTGCCGACGTGATGCTCCACTACTGTGAAGCCTGCATCGGCACCGGCACTTCCACCACCGACGCCCTCGCGCTCGAGGTGTACAACAGCATCCGCACCCGCGCCGGCATCGGCACCGTGAGCGAAATCACCGTCGACGGCCTCTGGGACGAGCGCCGCTGCGAGCTCGCCCTCGAGAACGTGGCATGGCCCGACTTCGTGCGCCGCGCCTATTACCAGCAGGACTGGGTCCTCAATTTCATGGGCAAGCAGAACCGCAACGCTTCCTATACATACCAGTACGACACCAACACCTTCGAGTGGAACACCAACGACGACGGCTCCATCGCAAAGGTAGGCAGCAAGGAAGAAGAAACTCCTTCAGCCAGCAGGCTCCTCCTGCCTTATCCCGAGTCGGAGCTCATCAAGAACCAGAACCTCAAGGCGGAACCGGTGGCATACACCTTCAACGATTAAACGAACGAGAGACATGAAAAAGTTTTTCAGCATATTCCTCGCCCTTGGCCTTGGCGTACTTCTCACAGGCTGCCAGACCGCTGACGACGGTATCGACAGGACCGAGTACGGTCCCCTCAAGGTGACCAAGGTCTATCAGCACAACGTCACCGCCGTCAAGGAACTTGATCCGGCGACAGGCGCCCGTCTGGGCACCATGGTCCGCCTCGAGGGAGAGAACTTCCTGGGCATCAAGAAGATAGTCTGCAACGGTTCGCCCGCATACCTCAATCCCAACCTCCTCACTGCGACCTCCATCATCTTCCGCATCCCCACCAGGGACTCGGACAATGCGGAGACCCCTACCGGTGAAGACTGCGAAGAGGCATACCGCGACAAGTTCATCATCAGCTCCAACGGCAACGAAGACTATGTCTTCAACTTCCACATCATGGGGTCGTCTCCCGCCATCACCGGCATCAGCCACTGCCTTCCGAACGAGGGCTCATGGGTGACCGTGACGGGCACCAACCTGAAGGGAGTATCGAAGGTGGTCTTCTACAACGACCTGAACGAAGCGGTGGCGAGCTCCTCTCTCATCCGCGCCGAGAATGCAAAGGGCACGAGCTTCCAGTTCCAGACCCCCGCCTTCCCCGCGGACTACGAGGGCGGCTACATCGTGGCCGAGACCGACAACGGCAACGCCGCGTCGGCCAACTACTTCTACCGTATCAAGAACATTTTCCTCTCCAAGTTCTATTCTGAGGAAAACGACGGCTACGCGCAGCGTTACAATCCCGCCGCAACCCACGACAGCTACTATGCCTGGGGTTCCGGCACCACCGGTAACCTGCCCGACGCCGAGACCTATCCCGACATCTTCGCCAACAACGACGATCCCTTCCCGGTCGAAGGCGACGGTCCCAAGAATCCGTCCATCTTCCGCGGCATGCCCACTCCGGGAACCAAGATTCCGGTGCTGGCGCTCAGCGACGGGCAGCACAGCGCCGACGGCGGCGCCTGCATCGCCCGTGCATGCTTCAATTCCGACGCCTGCACCGGACGCGCCCTCGGATTCGCCCAGAACATGTCGACCGGAGTGGAGCTGTTCAACTCCGCCACCGGCACCGAGAAGCTCTGCCTGCAGTTCGAGTACTTCATCCCCTCGACATGGGACAGCGGCCGGATTGCCGTCACCTTCGTCGACGCGGGCGTCAACTGGATGGCCCACTATCATCCCTGGACCACAAATCCCGACCACTACAAGAACGGCATGACCGAGTGGGAGACCGCCACGATTCCGCTCACCGATTTCCCCAACTTCGTGGACCAGACCTACAACTATCTGCTCAAGAACACCATCACCGGCACCAACGGCGACTATGCCAGCCAGGGAATGATAGCGTTCTACAACGATGAATGCGACGGTCACGCTGCCCGTGAAATGACGGATTTCGTCCTCTACTGGAACAATCTCCGCATCGTTCCTATGGAGACCATAGAGCTTGATACAGAGGAAGAATAACAAATATGTTATAACTGTCAGGAAGGGAGCCGCAAAGGCTCCCTTTTTTTTACAGTCCACCCCTTCCCGGGCCGTCTTCAGAGAGCGCCTCGCTATCATGAATGAAAGGAGGATACATGTTTCAAATTTATTAGAAATAACTATATTTGTATCATAACTGATAAAATTATCCGGTTTTGAAACATACCAGAAAACTCTTTTCATTTTTAATACTGCTGTGTTGTGTGTCACTTTTGCCCATGTACGCACAGATGGCGCGCCTGTATACCACCGAATCCGGGCTGCCGAACAGCCAGATTAACCATATCTTCCAGGACAGCCAGGGATTCATCTGGATTTCTACGGAAAACGGCCTCGCCCATTTCGACGGAAGGGATTTCGTCACCTTCCGCTACAGCCGAGACCGCGAGGGTTGCCTTGCCAGCGACCTCGTGCTCGGTGTTTTCGAAGACAGGACCGGCACGGTCTGGGTAGGCACTTCGATGGGGCTGCAGGTTTTCAATCCCGACAATGTCTCTTTTACGGGCGTCGACCTTGCAGATCCGTCGTCGCCCCTCTCCACGCAGCACATTTCCTCCATTGCCGAAATATCCACAGGTGACGGCGGCACTGAAATATGGGTAGCCACCTCCCAGCACGGCATTTATATCATCGACCCTGAAACCCATACCCTCAAGAGCAGCCGCCGCGACCTGCTAGGCAAAAACCTGCCTTCGCCCTTTGTCTATTCGGTCTTCCAGGACTCGCGCGGCTGGGTATGGATTTCCTCCGAGACCGGCGGCCTGTCGGCCGTGGACGCCCTCACCATGCAGAGGATTCCCATCGACTCCGCCCCGGGCACTGTCGTCCGCGCCTTCGCCGAAGACTCTTCAAGCGGCGACGTCCTTCTGGCCACGATGAGCGGACTGGCAGTTTACGATGCGGCCTCCGGCACCCTCCGGCAGTCCTCCGACCCGAAGGCTCGCGACTGTCAGGCCTGGTCGCTGCTCGCCAACCACATCAGCGGCAGGCTGGGGGAGCGCACTTTCCTCGTCGGCACGGAGGCGAGCGGCATCTTCATCTATGACATGGCTTCCGACCGCCTGCGAAAACCCGACATCCCTTCAGTCCAGCAGGACATCTCCCGCTGGAAGGTGCACTCGCTGTTCGAGGACAACCAGGGCAATGTATGGGCCGGCGCTTTCCAGACCGGAGTGCTCGTGATTCCCCGTTCGATGTACGGCTTCGAATACATACGCACGGGATACGGCTGCGTCACCTCCATAGTCCGTGATCCTTCCGACGGCAGCCTGTGGACGGGCTCCGACGGAGGCGGAATCACCCGCATCGCCCGCGACGGCACGCGCACCGTCTTCGACGCGTCGAACAGCCCCCTCACGAATGATTCCGTGATGGCCCTCGCCTTCGACGGCAGCGGGAAGCTCTGGATAGCCACTTACCTTGACGGCCTTTTCACTTACACTCCCTCGCGGGGCATCCGCCGCTTTGCAGGCCAGGACGCGATGGAATCTTCCAGTGTGGTCTGCCTCACCTGCGACAAGGGCGGGGAAATCATCTATGCCGGCACCTACGGAGCGGGCATGAGCGTCATCTCCGCTTCATCCGAAAAAGTGGTGGGAAGGGTGGTGGAAGACATCAACAAATGGGTCAGCACCCTTTACCAGGATCGCAGCGGAACGGTCTGGCTGGGAACCTATAACGGCCCCATGTGCTATAATCCCACGCTCGGCCGCCTCATATCCTACAATGTAGGGGACGCTGAGCCCAAGTCGCGTGTGTACTGCTTCTGCGAGGCCTCCGACGGCCGCATCTGGATAGGCACGGGAGAAGGCGTCACGGTCTGCGACCGCACCAGGGGCTCGGTCACCTACTATTCCGAGGCGGACGGGCTGTCGAGCAACGTCATAGACGGCATCCTCGAAGCCGACGACGGCACTCTGTGGATATCCACCTCCTACGGGCTCAACCGCTTCGATCCGCTGACCTCCACGTTCACCAACTACTACGCGTACGACGGCCTGCAGGGCAACGAGTTCCACGCAGGGGCGGCTTTCCGCAGCCCGGATTCCCAGATGTTCTTCGGAGGTACCGGGGGAGTGACAGCCTTTTATCCGCAAGTCGTCAACCAGAAGCCCCACGATGTACCGACGCTATACTTCAGCCGTCTCACCGTGCTCGGCGAGGAGGTAAGCTACGATGAAAACTCCTCCGACAACATCCTCGACAGGCACATCACAAGCGCCACCCGCATCGACCTTCCCAACAAGCGCAATACCTTCAGGCTCGAATTCACCGTGCCGGAATACACCAATCCGCAGAAGATACGCTACTCATACAGGCTCGACAGGCTCGACCAGGACTGGCTCCAGGTGAGCCCGCCTTCACACTCGGCCTCCTACACCAATCTGCCCTCCGGGCGCTATACCCTCAATGTCAAGGCCTACTTCGACGGCGCGCCCGACGAATTCTCCTCGGCATCGATAGCAGTGAGGGTACGCCGTCCGTGGTATCTCAAGGGCTGGGCGTTCGCCGCCTACGCCGTCCTGCTTGCCGCCCTCCTGTACGCGATCCAGATTTTCATACGCCGCCGGCGGCTGCACGAACAGGAAGCGGAGGCCTCAGCGATCAAGGACCTCAAACTCAAGATGTTCACCAACATCTCACACGAGATACGCACGCCCCTGACGCTTCTCATGTCGCCCCTCAAGCAGATGCGCGAGGCCGAGACCGACCCTACCCAGAAAGGCCTCTACAACCTGATGTACCGCAATTCCCTCCGTATCCTGCGGCTCGTCAACCAGCTCATGGACATGCGCAAGGTGGACGAGGGGCAGATGCAGCTGCACTTCCTCGAAACGGACGTGGTGTACTTCATCCGCGACATCATGCAGTCCTTCGACAACATGGCAGTCTCGGGCAACATCGACCTCCGGCTCGACTCCGCGAGTGAAGTCGTCAACCTGTGGATAGACCAGGGCAACTTCGACAAGATTATCTTCAACCTGCTTTCGAACGCCTTCAAGCATACACCTGAATCGGGAAGCATAACCATAAGCATCTCGGAGCCCGAAAAGAACCGCGGCGCCCTCATGCCCGAAGTGTCGCAGCTGGTTCGCATAGGCATCACCAACAGCGGCAGCCACATCGACGAGCCCGACCTCGACAAGGTTTTCGAGCGTTTCTTCCAGAGCAGCGTGCTCGATGCCAAGATGGGCTCCGGCGTGGGCCTCAGTCTCACCAGGATGCTGGTGGAACTCCACCACGGCAAGATAACCGCTTTCAACACCGAGGATGGCGTCTGTTTCTGCGTGCTCATGCCGGTGGGTTCGGCGCACCTCACCGAAGCGGAACTTTCCAAGACCTCCCACCACAAGGACCTCTACACCAAGATTCCGACGGCCGACGAACTTGCCCGCAGCACCGAGGACATCGCCTTCACCCCCGGCGCCCAGGCCTCCGAAAAGGTGGTCAAGTCGCGCCGCAGCGTGATAATAATCGACGACGACCCGGAAATCCGCAGCTATCTGCTTGCAGAACTTGCCCCTCTCTACAACGTAAAGACCTTCTCCGGTGCCCAGGAGGCCTGGGCCGACATTTCCACAGCCCAGCCCGATGCGGTAGTGACCGACCTGGTGATGAGCGGGATGAGCGGCCTGGAGCTCTGCCGCCGCATCAAGGGGAGTCCCGTCACCAATCACATCCCTGTCATCATCCTCACTTCCTCGGCCGACGAAAGCAGCCAGCTGCAGACAATCGAGAGCGGGGCCGACCGCTTCCTCGCCAAGCCCCTGTCGGTCGAGCTGCTCAAGAGCTGCATCGCACAGGTCATAGCGTCGCGCGACACCATGCGAGGCAAGTTCTCGGGAGGAGTCAAGTACGATTACGACGAGGTGAAAGTCTCCTCGCCCTCGGGCCACCTGATGGAACGGGTTATGGAAGTCATCCGGGAGAACCTCGACAATTCCGAATTCGGCGTCGAGGAACTCAGCCGGGAGGTAGGCATGAGCCGGGTGCACATGAACCGCCGCCTGAAGGAAACCCTGGGCATTTCCCCGTCGAGCCTGATCAAGACCACCCGTATGAAGCAGGCGGCCTATCTCCTCGTCCACGACAAGGTAAACATCTCCGAAGTGGCCTACAGGGTGGGCTTCTCCACGCCTTCGTATTTTTCAAATTCGTTCCGCAGTTATTTTGGCCTCTCGCCCAAGGAGTTCGTGGCAAAATACGCTGACGTGACCGACCGTGAAACGCTTGATAAACTTTTCCTGTGATGAAAAAACTTCTGCTTCTCCTCGTCCCCGTCTTTCTGCTCCTTTCCTGCAAGGAAGACTCCGTCGAACCTGTGTTCGTCGTCAACTGCCCATCCGAAGTGGTTCCCGCCGCAGGCGGCACCGTCTCCCTTGTGGTGGAATGGGAAAACTGCCGCTACAAGCTGAGCACATCCGATCCGTTCGTATCGCTTCCTTCCCTTGTGTACATCGGCAGGACGGATGCGGGCGGCACCACTTCCGTCGAAGTCACCCTGAGTGCCAACACCTCCGTCTCCCGACGCACCGCGAACCTCCTTTTCGAGCCGGTCGAAGGGGCGGACCGGAAGGTTGAAGTGGCCATAGTGCAGGAGGCGTTCGAGCCCCTGCATGCAAAGGTGAGCGTCGACAGCGGCACTGAATACCAGGTGTGGGACGGCTTCGGCGCCATGAACGACTGGGGCGACACCAACTACTGGAGCGAAAGCGAAATCGACCTTCTCATGGGGACCCTCGCTCTGAGGATAATGCGCATCAGGATCCCTGTGGACGAGTCGCACTGGGCCAATCTCGTCCCCGGCTGCAAGTATGCCGTCGAGCGCTACGGGGCCCGCATACTCGCCACTCCGTGGACCATGCCCGCCTCCATGAAGGACAACGGCGACCTCAATGCCAGGAACGCCCAGGGCGAGACGAGCCACCTGCTTGAGGAACACTACAACGACTACGCCCTGTACCTCGAGAAGTTCGCTGCCTTCATGAAGGACAAGGGAGCACCTCTGTATGCGATTTCGGTGCAGAACGAACCCGACTGGCCGGCTTCTTACGAGGGATGCATCTGGAGCGCGGAGCAGCATCTGAAATTCGTGCGCGACTACGGGCATCTCATAACCTCCGCGCTTCTCGTCACCGGCGAAAGCCTCAAGAGCGACCATTCCTTCTATAACCCGGTTCTCGAAGACGAGACGGCCTGCGCAAACATTGACATCGTGGGAGGGCATCTTTACGGAGCCACGCCCTCGCCGTACTCCCTTGCCGCGAGCAAGGGGAAAGCCCTCTGGATGACCGAGCACCTGCTCAACGACAGCTGGTCCGGCTCCTCCTCCCACTGGGACGAAACCATGGACATGCTGCGGGAAATCCACGGCTGCCTCATCAGCGGATGGAACGCCTACATCTGGTGGTACGGACGCCGCTACTACAGCTTCATAGGCGACGGCGAGCAGGGTACTTCCAAGGGGACGATTCTCGCTCGCGGACGGGCCTACGGGCAGTACAGCTCCTGCTTTGCCCCCGGCAGCGTACGGGTGGCGGCGACGGTGCAGGACGGAGACGGGCTGCTCGCCACGGCCTGCAAAGCTCCCGACGAGAGTCTCTCGCTCGTGCTCCTGAACACGCTCACGAGCGCCCTCGAGAACGTTGAAATCGACCTCGGCGGGACGGCGGCTTCGGTTTCCGCCTCATATACCACCGAAAGCGGCACCCTCACGCTGCCGCTTACCCATGCAGGCAATGCCGTAAGGCTCGATCTTCCCTCCCGCTGCATCGCAAGCCTGAAAATCAAATAATTAATTTGGAAACAAGCCCGGAAACATGGAAACAACCTGGAGATGGTTCGGCCGGAACGACACGGTTCCACTCGAAAAACTGCGCCAGATAGGCGTGGAAGGCATAGTGACAGCCCTTCATGACATTCCCGCCGGAGAAGTCTGGAGCTCCTCCGACATCCTTCGTACCAGACAGCTCATAGAAGATGCGGGGCTGCGCTGGAGCGTGGTCGAAAGCCTGCCGGTGAGCGAGGAGATCAAGTATGCCGGAGCACGCCGCGACGAGCTCATCGACAATTATATCGAGAGCCTGGCAAACCTCGGCAGATGCGGCATCGGTACCGTTTGCTACAATTTCATGCCGGTGCTCGACTGGGTCCGCACCGACCTCGAGCATCCCTGTCCCGACGGAGGCACCTCCCTGTACTTCGACTATGCCGCCTTCGCCTATTTCGACATCAAGATACTCTCCCGTCCCGGCGCCGCCGAGAGTTTCCCTCCCGAGGTGGCCGCAAAGGCGGAGGAGATGGACAGGACCATGACCCCGGAAGGGAGGCACGCTCTTGTCGAGAACATAATAGTCCGCACGCAGGGCTTCCTGAACAGCTATTTCAGGGGGGACGACAGGGAGCCTGTCGAGAAATTCATGGCCCTGCTCGCCCTCTACGAAGGAGTGGGAAAGGACGAGCTCCGCGCCAACATGAAATATTTCCTCGAGGCCGTGATGCCGGTCTGCAACGAGTACGGCATCGACATGTGCGTCCATCCCGACGACCCTCCCATGGACATCCTGGGCCTGCCGCGCATCGTCCGCAACGCCGAGGACATACGCTGGATACTCTCAGCAGTCCCCGATCCCCGCAACGGCCTCACCTTCTGCGCCGGTTCCCTGTCGTCGGGGGAGTGCAACGACGTGGTGGAGATGGCGCGCGAGTTCGCTCCCCGCACCCGCTTCGTGCACTTACGCAGCTGCGAGCTGCTGCCCGGAGGCGATTTCATCGAAGCCCCCCATACCGGCGGGAGGGCCGACCTGGTGGAGCTCTGCCGCATCTTCGCCCGCGAGGAACGGCGCCGCGGCGCGACTGCTCTCCGCCGTCTCCCGATGAGGGTGGACCACGGCCGCGACATACTCTCGGACGCCTCCCTTGAACATAACCCGGGTTATGGTTTCTACGGCCGCATGCATGCCCTCGGACAGGTGGAAGGCATGCTCGCAGTTATCGAAAAAGAATTGAAAGACACACAGATATGAACGAAGAAATGTTTTCCGTATGCGGCAAGGTTGCCGTCATAACCGGAGCCGCAGGAGTGCTCGGCGGTTCGCTAGCCCGCCATTTCGCCTCGCAGGGGGCCCGTGTGGCCGCCCTTGTACACCGTCAGTCGCAGGTCGAAGAGGTCCTTGCTGAACTCGGCCCCGGCTCGATAGCCTTTGCATGCAACGTACTTGATTCCGAATCCCTGGAGGAAGTAGCGTCCCGCGTGCTCTCGAAGTGGGGGAGGGTCGACATCCTCATCAACGTGGCCGGCGGCAACGTGCCGGGTGCCACCGTAATGCCCGGGCAGAATTTCTGGGACATGTCCACCGAAGACTGGCAGAAGGTGCTCGACCTGAATCTCAACGGGACCGTGTTCCCCGCCCGCGTCTTCGCACGGATCTTCGCGGAGCAGAAGGAAGGCTGTATCCTGAACATCTCGTCCATGGCGGCCTACGACGCCCTGACCAGGGTCCCGGGATATGGCGCAGCCAAGACGGGAGTGTCCAACTTCACCAAGTGGATGGCCGCCGAAATGGCCCTCAAGTACGGTGAAAAGATACGCGTCAACGCCCTCGCTCCCGGTTTCTTCATAGGCAAGCAGAACAGGGCCGCCCTCCTAAATCCCGACGGTTCCCTCACCGACCGTTCACGCAAGGTCCTCGCCAAGACTCCCATGGGACGATTCGGCGACATCACCGAACTCAACGGCGCCGCGCAGTTCCTCTGCAGCGATGCGGCATCGTTCGTGACGGGCGTCGTCCTGCCCGTAGACGGAGGTTTTTCGAGCTTCAGCGGCGTATAGGTTGCATTTTCTAAATCATATGTAACAAATACGACATTCGTGTTCTTTTTTTAAAAACTACTGACACAAAAACAAGCCTCCGGGGGCGGTCTTTTGGCTAACTTTGTAACATGAGAAAGCCAATCCTGACCGCCTTGCTGCTGCTTGCAGCCGCCTGCAACCGGGTCCCCGTGGAACTGCCGCAGATTTTCAGCGACGACATGGTCCTTCAGCGCGACCGTCCCGTACCGGTATGGGGGAGCGCAAGTCCCGGCTCCGCCGTAACCATATCCTGGCAGGGCGGAAGGATACGCACCAGGGCCGGTGAAGACGGCCGCTGGAGCGCCGTCCTCCCCGCCACGCAGACTGGCGGACCGTACGAGCTCAGAATCAACGGCACCGTTTTCCGCAACGTCCTGGTGGGCGACGTCTTCCTATGTTCCGGCCAGTCCAACATGGAACTGCCCGTGAGCCGCTGCCTCGACGCCGTGCGCTCCGACGTAACCAATTATTCCAATTCCGCCATCCGCTATCTCGGAGTTCCCATGGCCTACGACTTCGACGGCCCGCGGGAGGATCTCCCCGGCTGCGCATGGCAGGTGCTCGACTCCGATTCGACCGCGATGGGCTGGGGAGCGGTGAGCTACTTCACTGCCCGCTACCTCCAGGAACGCACTTCTGTTCCGATAGGCATGGTGAACGCCTCGGTAGGCGGTTCTCCCGTCGAGGCCTGGCTCCCGGAAGGCCTCCTTCCCGCCTATGCCCTCGAGGAGCTGTCACCCCTCAAGGACAAGGCCTGCCTCGACAGCATCAACTGCTTCAATTCGCATCTCTATTCCGACTGGCAGAACGCCCACAACGCCCTCAGCGCCCCTGAAGGCGCACGCTGGCGCCCCGTCGACATCTTCTCCCGTTCCTGGGCGGTCGACTCCCGGGGCGAGAATATCTACGGCAGCCACCTGCTGCGCCGCAGCTTTACCCTCGGAGCGGGGGAGTGCGGTCCCGCGGTGCTGCATCTGGGAGCCATGACCGACGCCGACTCCACCTTCGTGAACGGGGTTTTCGTGGGCAATACCACATATATGTATCCTCCCCGCAACTACATTGTTCCCGAAGGAGTGCTGCATGAGGGAGACAACGTGGTCGAAATCCACCTGTACGCCTGCGGCGGCAATCCCGCAGGCTTCGTCCCCGACAAGGAATACAGCCTCGAGACTGCCTCCGGAAGGCTCTCCTTCCTGGACGGCTGGGAGCACAAGGCCGGACGCAGGATGCCAGCCAGGCCGGGACAAGTCTTCCTCCAGTACAAGCCCGCCGGCCTGTACAATGCCATGCTAGCCCCCATGCGCGATTTCGCCTTCGCCGGCATGATATGGTACCAGGGCGAGAGCAACTGCTCCAACGCTTCCATGTACGGAGAACTTCTCGAAACCCTGATCGGCTCCGTCAGGGAGCAGTCCGGCTCGCCCGGTCTTCCTTTCTATATAATCGAGCTTGCCGCCTTCCAGCATTCCGAACTCACCGACAACGACTGGGGCTGGAACCGCGTGCAGAAGGAGCAGAGGAATACCGCCATGCGGGTCGACGGCGCATGGCTCGTGCCCAACGCCGACCTCGGCGAATGGAATGACATCCACCCCCAGGACAAGAAAACCGTCGGAGAACGCACCGCAAACGTGATACTGCAAAGCAGAAACTGATATGACCACTACCGAAAAAGAATCGAAAGGATTCTACAAGCTCAGCTGGCTGCAGCGCATCGGCTTCGGCGCCGGTGACATGGCCCAGAATCTCATCTACCAGACAATCAGCATCTGGCTGCTGTTCTACTATACCAACGTCTTCGGCCTCCGCCCGGAGGTGGCCGCCGTGATGTTCCTGGTGGTGCGGCTGGTCGACGTCCTTTGGGACCCGGTCGTCGGCACCCTGGTCGACAAGGGCAACCCCAAGTGGGGCAAGTACCGTTCCTGGCTCATCCTGGGCGGCATCCCGCTGGTGGTGCTCGCCATCCTGTGCTTCTGGAACGGTTTCAGCGGCTCGCTCGTCTACGCCTATGTCACCTATGTGGGAATGTCTATGTGCTACACGCTGGTAAACGTGCCGTACGGAGCCTTGAACGCCTCCCTCACCCGTGATACCGACGAAATAACCATCCTCACCAGCACGCGCATGTTCATGGCCAACCTGGGCGCCCTGTGCGTTAAGTCCCTGCCCCTCATCATCGCCCTCTTCGCACCCAAGGTGCTCGATCCCGAAACCGGCAGGATGGTGGCGGTGTACAACACTCCCGAGTCGGCCCCGGCCTGGTTCATTACCATGACCATCTTCGCGGTCGTCGGCCTGCTGCTTCTCATCTTCTGCTTCTCGCAGTGCAAGGAGCGCGTCGTCATGGACCAGAAGGCCTCCGAGGGCGTGAAGGTGAGCGACCTCTGGATGGAATTCGTCCGCAACAGGCCCCTGCGCATTCTGGCCTTCTTCTTCATCACCGCCTTCGCGATGATGAGCGTGGGCAACGCCGCCGACTCGTACTTCATGACCTACAACGTGGGGGCCACCCCGCTCCTGACCACGCTCTTCATGTGGCTGGGCACCATTCCGGCCTTCATCTTCATGCCGCTGGTGCCGGCCATCAAGAAGCGCATCGGCAAACGGGGGATGTTCTACCTCTTCCTGGGCATCGCCATTTTGGGTATGGCGATGATGTACACCTTCGTCTCAATTCCCGCCCTCAAGGGGAATTTCGTGCTGCTGTGCATCGCCCAGTTCGTGAAATCCACCGGCATCATAGTGGCGACCGGCTACATGTGGGCCCTCGTGCCTGAGGTCATAGCCTACGGCGAATATACTACCGGCCGCCGCATTGCAGGCATAGTCAACGCCCTCACAGGCATATTCTTCAAGGCCGGAATGGCCTTGGGAGGCGTGCTTCCGGGCCTCGTGCTCGCCTGGGTGGGCTTCGACGCCAAGGCGGCCGTCCAGACGCCCCTGGCCCTCCAGGGCATACTCTGGCTGGTCTGCGTCATTCCCGCCGTGCTCCTGCTGCTCGCCATGTGGATCATCTCCAAGTACGAGCTCAGCGACGAGCGCATGGACGAAATCAACCGTGAAATAGAATCCCGCTCATGAAAGAGAGACTCCTGCTGATTTCCCTCCTGCTGCTTTCGGCCTGCGCGCCGAAGGCCCCCGTCCTCAAGGATTCCTTCAAAGGGAAGTTCATCCTCGGCGCCGCCGTCAACGAGTCCCAGATTCTGGGAAACGACGTCCGCGGCGACTCGGTCCTGCTGCGCCATTTCGGCGCGATAGAGCCCGAGAACTGCCTGAAGAGTGCCGAAATCATGCCCGTCTACGGCAGCTATGAATGGGACCTTGCCGACCGCTACGTGGAGTTCGGCGAGAAGAACTCGCTCGACGTCTACGGCCACTGCCTCATCTGGCATTCCCAGTGCACCCCCGACTTCTGCCTTGACGAGGCGGGCGAGCCTGTCTCTCCCGAGGTGCTCAAGCAGCGCATGCGCGACCATATCTTCACGGTCGTGGGCCGCTATAAGGGCCGCATCAAGGGATGGGACGTGGTCAACGAAGCTTTTCTGGACGACGGCACCCCCCGTCCAAGCCTTTTCTACAGGATACTCGGCGAGGAATTCATCCCCTGGGCCTTCCAGTGCGCCAGCGAGGCCGACCCCGGCTGCGAACTCTACTACAACGACTATTCGATGCACGAAAGCGCGAAGCTCGAGGCCGTGATAAAAATGGTCAAATCCCTGCAGGAACGCGGGATACGCATCGACGCCGTGGGCTTCCAGGGCCACATCGGGATGGATTATCCCGACCTTGCCATGTACGAGAGCCACATCCGGCGCATAAAAGACGAGACCGGCGTCGACGTCTGCATCACCGAGCTCGACATGAGCATCCTTCCCACCCTTACCCGCAGCGCCGACCTTGGCGAGATGAGCTTCACCGAGGCCATGCAGGACCCTGAAATCCGCGCACGCTGGGAATCCCGCATCAACCCGTACCGCGACGGAGTGCCGCAGGAAGTGCAGGACAAGTGGAACGAGCGTTTCGGGGAATTCCTGGCCATGTTCCTCCGCAACAGCGACGTCATCCGCCGCGTAAACGTCTGGGGCGTGTGCGACTCCGACAGCTGGAAAAACGGCTGGCCCGTTCCCGAACGGCAGGATTCCCCTCTGTGGATCGACCGCAACTACAACCTGAAACCTTTCTTACACGATTATGGCAGATAAAATGCAAAAGCGCTACCTCTTTCCCGAGGATTACATGGCAGACCCGTCGGTGCACGTGTTCGACGGCAAACTCTACATCTATCCGTCCCACGACTGGCCAGCACCTGTCCCCGAGGACGATTTCGGCAGCCAGCACGACATGAAGGACTACCATGTCCTCTCGCTGGAGGGTCCCGACCCCATGACGTCACCCGTGCGTGACTGGGGCAAAGTCCTCGACATCAAGGACATCCCCTGGGCCCGCAGGCAGCTCTGGGACAACGATGTGGTCCGCGGACACGACGGCCGCTACTACATGTATTTCCCAGCCAAGGACAAAACCGACATCTTCCGCTGCGGCGTGGCCGTTTCCGACAGCCCCACCGGGCCGTTCATTCCCGAAAAGGACCCCATACGCGGCAGTTATTCCATAGACATGGCGGTCCTCCACGACGATGCGGACGATGCCTTCTACATGTATTTCGGCGGCATCTGGGGCGGCCAGCTCCAGCGCTACCGCGACAACCTCGCCAACGACTGCGGCACCTGCTATCCCGCCGACGACGAGCCTGCAATCCCGCCGCGCGTGGTGAGGCTTTCCGACGACATGCTCCAGTTCGCCGAGGCTCCCAGGCCCGTGGTCATCCTCGACGATTCAGGCAGGCCCCTCACTGCCGGCGACAACCACCGCCGCTTCTTCGAGGCGAGCTGGATGCACAAATACAACGGCAAATACTATTTCAGCTACTCCACCGGAGACACCCATCACCTCTGCTATGCCACGGGTGACAGCCCCTACGGGCCCTTCGTCTACCGCGGAGAGCTGCTTACCCCTGTCGTGGGATGGACCACTCACCACAGCATAGTCGAATACGGCGGCAAATGGTGGCTCTTCCATCACGACAGCGTGCCTTCAGGCGGAGTGACCCGCCTGCGGAGCCTGAAAGTTTGCGAACTCAGATATAATGCGGATGGCAGCATCCGTACGGTCGCAGGGTTGGATGAAGAATAAACTTTTGGTTGGAATTTCATTGCTCCTGGCGCTCTCGTGCACCAGGAGCAATGATTCTTTGTGGCTGAAGGCCGACGTGCCCCTGGAGGGAGAACCGGCCTATGAGTGGCGCATCCTCGACCACTGGGACAACCTCGACGACAGCGTGGAAAGGGGGTATGCGGGTCCTTCGATATGGGAATGGACCTCGCAGCAGCTGCCCTCCGGGCGCATCGACATGTACGGCGCCCTCAATGAAAAGCTGGGAATCAACGGGGTGGTGCTCAACAACGTCAACGCTTCACCCCTCGTGCTCGACGACGCCCACCTCGGGCGCGTAGCCAGTATAGCCGACATCCTGAGGCCTCACGGCATCAGGGTGTTCCTCTCGGTGAATTTCGCGTCTCCGGTGGTGTTGGGAGGCCTTCCCACCGCCGATCCCCTCGATCCCCGCGTGATTTCGTGGTGGCGCATGAAGGTAGACAGGATCCATGCCCTCGTGCCCGATTTCGGAGGCTTTCTCGTCAAGGCCTCGAGCGAGGGGCAGAGCGGCCCGCAGGATTACGGCCGCACCCATGCCGACGGCGCAAACATGCTCGCCGACGCCCTCGCGCCATACGGAGGCATAGTGATGTGGCGAGCCTTCGTCTATTCTCCCGACAACCGCGACCGCGCAATGGCGGCCTGCGACGAATTCCTTCCGCTCGACGGGACTTTCCGCGACAACGTCTGCATACAGGTCAAGAACGGCCCCATTGATTTCCAGCCGCGCGAGCCCTTCAGCCCGCTGTTCGGCGCAATGGAGCACACTCCTCTGGCCCCGGAACTCCAAATTACCATGGAGTACCTCGGGCAGAGCTCCTCGCTGGTTTTCCTGGCCCCCATGTGGGAAGAATTCCTTGGAAGCGACACCTACCGTGACGGCGAAGGCTCGACCGTTTCGAAAGTCACGACCTCCTCGACGCTGCCGCTCATAGCCGGCGTCGCCAACATAGGACGCGACCCCTCCTGGTGCGGGAACCTTTTCAACCAGGCCAACTGGTACGCCTTCGGCCGCCTGGCTTGGAATCCGGAACTTTCTTCGGAAACCATCGCGGAGGAGTGGCTGCGCATCACTTTCCCCAAGCCGGCGCTGATGGGTGAGAAGCGCTTTACGGAAGGCTTCATCAAGCCGATGCTGGGGCTGATGCTCACATCGCACGGGGCCTGCGTCGATTACATGATGCCTATGGGCCTGCACCATCTGTTTGCCTGGGAGCATCACTTCGGCCCGGAGCCCTGGTGCGACGTTCCAGGTGCAAGGCCCGACTGGATGCCGTCGTATTACCATCAGGCAGGCCCCGACGGGATTGGATTCGACCGCACCGCAGCGACCGGTTCAGGTGCCGTCTCGCAGTACAGGGAGCCGCTTGCAGGAATCTTCGAATCGCCGGAATCATGTCCTGAAGAGCTGCTGCTGTGGTTTCACCATCTGGCGTGGGATTACACCCTTCAGGACGGCCGCACGCTGTGGGACGCACTCTGCATGCATTATGACGCCGGAGTGCGGAAGGCAGGGGAGTTCTGCCGGATATGGAAGGGAATGAAGCCGTATGTGAGCCGGAGCCGCTACAGGGAAACCGCCGACCTGCTTGAAGGGAACCTGAAGCTCGCGCAGTGGTGGCGCGACGCCTGCCTGCAGTATTTCGCCACTTTCAGCGGCATGCCTTTCCCTGACGGAATACAGGAACCCTCGGTGCCGCTCGATTCGCTGATGGGCAGGCGCTGAGAAGCAGACCAGCTATGCCAGGGCGAAGACTATGAGCAACTGGGCCGCCAATACCCGAAGGAACATCGACAGGGGGTAGACCGTCGCGTAGTTAATCGAGGCGTAGTCGCTCCCGTACATGTTCTGGGCGAACGACAGGACGGCAGGGTCTGTTGTTCCGCCTGAAATGAGGCCCAGGATCTCGTAGAAATTGAGCTTGAAGACAAGCCTCGCCAGCAGGATTACGGCAGCTACCGGAATGAGCGTAATGAGCGCACCGTAGAGTATCCACCAGTAACCACCGGCGGCGATGGAGCTCACGAAAGTCTTTCCGGCGTCGAGGCCGACCGCGGCCATGAAGAAGGAAATGCCCATTTCCCTCAGCATCATGTTGGCGCTCACCGTGGTATAAGTGGTAATCTTGAACTTGGGCCCGAAATGCCCGAGCAGGATGGCGATGATGAGCGGCCCTCCTGCAAGACCGAGCTTTACGGGCTGCGGAATGCCGGGAATCCTGAACGGAATGCTCCCGAAAATGACACCGACGACGATTCCGAAGAAAATCGGGACCAGGTTGGGGGCGGAAAGGCTCTCGGGCCTGTTGCCGACGACCTTGGAAACCTCCTCTATGCCCTTTTCGGTGCCGACCACCTGGATGCTGTCTCCCATCTGCACGATGAGGTCCCGCCTGGCGACCAGTTCTATGCCGGAACGGATGACGCGCGTCACGGTAACTCCGTATTTGTGGCGGAACGCGAGTTCCGACAGACGCCTGCCGGTAAGGGACGACTTGGTGATCCTGAGCCTGCGGGTGACAATGCGCGCGTCCAAGTCTATCCAATCTTTCTGGTGCATGGGCACTTCCGATCCGAAGATGATGCGGATGGTGTCGACATGCTTTTGGTCTGTGACTATGAGCAACTTGTCGCCCTCGTGCAGGACGGTGTCGGGCCCGGGGAAGGAAATAATGCCGTCGTGAATCACGCGCGACACCACGAATTCCTCATGCATGTCGCCCGTAATCTCGGAGAGGGTTTTCCCGAAGACCGCGGGATTGCTCACCTGGCAGTGCATGCGCCTCGCGGTCTCGCCGGAATCGCTTTCGCTGTCGAGGAGAGCCTTCTCGCGGGAGGGGTCTATCCGCAGGAGGGACCTGGAAAGAATCAGCAGCAATATGACTCCTATTACGCCTATGGGGTAGGCTACGGCGTAGGCCGAGGCGAGCGTGGATGCATCGGCGGCGGCGTCTTTAGCACTTGAGAGGGTCTGCTGGGCCGCGCCGAGACCGGGAGTGTTGGTGACCGCACCGGACATGACGCCCGTCATGGTGAACAGGTCTTCACCCGAGATGAAGTGGATGACGACGGTAACGGCTACCGCAAGGAAAATCAGCAGGACGGCCAGCAGATTGAGCTTGATTCCGTCCTTGCGAAGGGAAGCGAAAAAACCGGGACCCACCTGGAGGCCTATCGAGAATACGAAGAGAATCAGCCCGAAATCCTTCATGAAAGCAAGTACCGTAGGATTTGACCTCAGCCCGAAATGGCTGAAAATGATACCTGTGAACAGTATCCATGTAGAGCCGAGTGAAACTCCCTTTATCTTGATGCGGCCGAGATAAAGGCCAATGGCGATCACCGCAGCGAAGAGCAGGATCGAATGGGCGATGCCGGTGCCGGTGAAAAGTGACTGCATCTGAGTTTATTTTTGGAAGTCGAATCTGATGTCGACGGGAATTTTCTCGAGGCCCATTATCATCTTGTCTTCGTTCAGATGGGCGGGAGCCACGGCATACTTCTTCTCGAAAGAAGAAGCGAAGGAGATGTCGCCCTCGGCCTGGACGCGAAGGACAATCCCGGCGAGTTCGGCTATGCAGCGGGTGGTTTCGTCGTAGTTGACGGTGTATTTTCCGGAGCCGTTGCGGGAAAGGGCGCCATTGGCGTTCAGGTAGTTGAGTATCATCATGTTAGCCCTTCCGAGGGCTTCGGCACTGCCAAAGCGCTGCGAACGGAGGAGGCTGGCCACGAAGGTGGCGATCACATTGTCGCGGGTGACGAAATCGGTGAGATCGGGGTGCTCGAGCACGTTGCATGCCAGGGCGGTGCCGACCACGTTGGCCTTTGCCACTTCCCACGTAAGAGCGTGGCTTCCGAGAGCTTCCACCACGGAACCTTTGCCGTTGACGGTTTCCTTGACGCCGAGACCGTGTGCCATTTCACGGAATGCGAGGGTCACGAAGAAAGCATTGCGGGACACGTTGGAAGCATCTTCGTTGAAGAAGAGTTCCGCGACCGGACTGATGATGGCGTTGAATTTGGCGTCGATTACGTTTCCGAGAAGGATGGTCCTGGTGCCGCGCTCCGCCTGGACAGCGGGGTCGTAGGGGAGATTGACGGCTATTTTCTGGATGCCGGCATTGTAGCTGCCGGCGCTGTAGAGCGCGTCGCAGACGAAGATGTCGGATTTGCCTCCGGGAGTGAAAGTCTTGTACTCGTCGGGGCAGGGAAGGGCCTTCTGCAATTCGGGTATCATGGCGGCATATTTGCCGATGCGATCGGTGCGGCGGGCATCCTTGAGGAGCACCAGCGCGCCGTAAGACTTCTTTATGCCCATGAACTGGTCGTCGCTGGTCTCGTTCGGGCCGATGACAAGGTCCATCTTGCTGTCTTCCATCTCGAGCCATGCGATGTCGGCGTCATGATAGTCGTCGGTGGCGAGGGCTTCGGCCTTGGCAAGGAGATAGTTGCGCACGCTGGGCTTGATGGTGATTTCGGCGGCGGCCTTCAGCAGGGAACTCATCTTTCCTATTTCGGCGGAATATTCGTCGTGATACCAAACGGTCTGAAGGGAGCCGTCGTCCGCGCGCCTGAGAAGGGTATACGGGCTGTTCTTGTCTACGAGGGGCGAGGATTCGAATTCGGCAGGGGTGATGTCGGAGGGGTAGAAATTCACTCCGGAGGGCCTTTCGCCGTACCCGTTCACGAAGGGCTTGCCGTCCAGGCGGTTCCAGGGGCCGTAATTTATCATAGCATATTCCCTTGCGTCCGCAGCTTCGAGCGCTTCCATTGCGGCCTTGTCGCCGAAATACTGTTTCCAGTAAATCTTGTCGGCCTCGTATGCCGCGAAACGGTACAGATTAAGGACTTCCTGTCCGTTCTCAGTGATTCCGGAAAGGTTGGGGGCGGGAACCGTCACGGTGGCATAATTCTCGATTTCGTGCTGAATCGCACTTCTGTGTCCGACGCATGAAACTAGCAAAATCGCCGCGGGGACAAGGAACAGTTTTTTTCTCATAGCAATTTTCTTTCGCAGGAAAGTATATATTTCATTATATTTCGGCGCAAAGGTACTAAAAAAAACGGCACCTTGTCATGGCAGCTACGCTTTCCATGCGTCCGTGCCCTTCTCCGATGCGTCGGGGCGGTATACCGGGTCGCTTTCGCCTTCCGCAAGCCTCGATTCGTAATCCTTCAGGGCCCTGATGGCCTTGGGGCATAGGATGAGGAGAGCGATTACGTTGACCCAGGCCATGAGCCCGACTCCGATGTCTCCAAGGGTCCACACTACATCGGTCTCGCGCACGGCTCCGAACACCGTAGCCCCAAGAATCACGATGCGGAGAGCCCAGACGCAGATTTTCTCGGCCCTGCCGCCGCCCTTGCCGCTCACGTCGAAGACATACATGATGCTGGATTCGGCGTAGAAATAATACGCCATTACGGTGGTGAAGACGAAGAAGCAAAGCGCGATGCTCACGAACTGGCTCCCGAATCCGCTGATGACGGAATCCACGGCCGCCTGGGTGTATCCGACATAGTTGTCGGCGAGGGCGGGAGCGCTCTCCACCAGTACCTTGCCCGAAGCGTCCAGGATATTGTAGGTGCCGGAGCAGAGTATCATCAGCGCCGTGGCGGTGCAGACCAGCAGGGTATCGACATACACCGAGAAAGACTGCGCAAGTCCCTGCCTGACCGGGTGGGAGACATCGGCGGATGCCGAAACGATGGCGCCGCTGCCCTGGCCTGCCTCGTTCGAGAAGATGCCCCTCTTCACGCCCATCATGATGGTGGAGCCGAGGATGCCTCCCGCGACGGGCTTGATGCCGAAGGCTCCGGTGACGATGGAAGCGAGAACGGAGGGCACTTCGTGAATATGAAGGATCACCACAATTATGGAGATGATGACGTAACCCAGTGCCATGAATGGAGTTACCACCGAGGCGACCTTGGAGATGCTGCTTATGCCGCCGATGATGACAAGCCCCAGGATGAACGCGAGCACGAGCCCTGAAACGAGAGGGGAGACCCCGTAGGAATTGCCCAGGGCGGAGCTGACCCCGTTGGACTGGACTGTGGTGAGCATGGTGCTGAAGGCGGCGATGGCGATTATCGAGAAGACTATTCCGAGCCACTTCTGTCCGAGCCCGTGCTGAATGTAATTGGCCGGACCGCCGCGATAGCCTGAGGAATGCCGGAACTTGTAGATCTGCGCCAGGGTGGATTCGACGAAAGCCGTGGAGGCTCCGAAAAACGCGATTATCCACATCCAGAAGACCGCTCCCGGACCGCCCAGGGCTATGGCGGTCGCCACTCCCACTATGTTGCCGGTGCCCACGCGGCCCGAAAGAGCCACGCAGAAAGCCTGGAACGACGAGATGCCCTGGGAATCGCGACGGCGGCCGCTGCGGCCGAAGAGCGAACGGATCATGAGACCGAAGCGCCTTACCTGCACGAAACGCGTGCGGATCGAAAAATAGATTCCCGCAAAAATGAGAAGCACCACCAGAGCGGGACTCCAGACTATGTCGTTTATGGTCGAAATTATCTTGGCGAACATCTTTGCGTAAAGATAACAAATAATTTTATACCGGTTAAAAATTACTTTTGTGAAATTCGAATGATATGTTTATTTTTATAGTCTAAAAAAGACACTCATGGCAAAGAATGTAAAAAGGGTTTTTCCGGTAGTCGGGTTGGGATGCGCTGCCTGCGTTGCCCGCGTCGAAGGCGCTCTCAAGGACCTGGATGGCGTCAAGTCCTGCTCGGTGAGCCTTGCATCAAACAGCGCCCTGGTGGAATACGACCCTTCGAAGGTGAAGGCGTCCGCCCTCAGGGAGGCGGTACTCGGCGCAGGCTACGACCTTCTGGTGAAAGATGACGATGACGACTGCGGGGACGACTCCCTTGAGGAGGAAGCCGAAGAACTGAGACGGAAAGAGTATTCCGCGCTCCGCACCGACATGACGGCAGCTCTTATCCTTGCTGTTGCCGTCATGATTATCCAGATGGGCTTCAAGCCCTTCAAGGGGGAGGGAATCGTATTGCTGGTCCTTTCAGCTGTTACAGTGTTCTGGTGCGGACGGCGTTTCCACAAGTCTGCGTTCACCCAGATAAGGCATCTGAAGTTCAATATGGACTCCCTCGTCAGCCTCTCCACACTCATCTCCTTCCTGTTCAGCTGCTTCAATCTGGTTTTCCCGTCGGTGATGGGCCGAAACGGGGCGCCTGCGCCACTGTACTTCGACTCTGCGGCCATGATCACCGCCTTCATCCTGGCAGGCAGGGTGCTCGAGGAAAAGGCTAAATACGGCACTACCGACAGCATACGCAAGCTCATGGAGCTCAAACCGCGGAAAGACAGGTCTTCCCCAGGCGACATCATAAAAATCAAGCCTGGCGCCCGCATTCCCGCAGACGGCGAAGTGATTGAAGGAAACTCCTCCGTGGACGAAAGCATGCTCACGGGGGAGAGTCTCCCGGTCGACAAATACGCGGGCTGCAAGGTCTTCACCGGCACCCTGAACCAGCAGGGTCTTCTCAAGGTAAAGGTCGAGAAAACCGGCTCCGACACCCTTCTCGCCGGTATCATTGCCGCCGTGCGCGACGCGCAGGGGAGCAAGGCGCGTATCCAGCGCACTGTAGACAAAGTAGCCGCAGTATTCGTGCCCGTCATCATCGCAATCGCGCTCGTGACCTTCTTCTACTGGTGCTTCTTCGCCCCTTCGGGCGGAGGCCTCGGCAGCGCCCTCCTCCACATGGTGAGCGTGCTCGTGATAGCCTGTCCCTGCTCGCTCGGTCTCGCCACCCCGACCGCCATAGTCGCAGCCGTCGGCAACGCTGCCGACAAGGGCATACTCGTGAGGGATGCGGACGCCCTGCAGGCGGCCCACAAGATCGGGGTCCTCGTCCTCGACAAGACAGGCACCCTCACGCAGGGCAGGCCCGTCGTAGTGCACAGCGAATGGTACGCCTCAGCCGCGAAGGGAATACTCCTTGCAATGGAACAGGCTTCGGAGCATCCGCTTGCCGCGGCCATGGTGGAAAGCCTCGGAACCGACGTCTCTCCCCGCGAAATAAGCGGTTTCGCGGCAGTGCCCGGAGTCGGCCTTGAAGCCACATGCCTGGGCACCCGCTACAGCGTGTCCAAGACAGCGGCCGAACCGTGCGAAACGGGCGAGAAATGGGCTGCGGAAGGCTATACCGTATCGTATTTCTGCGACGAGGAAAACGTCCTTGCCGTGTTCGCCATCGCCGACGCCCTCAAGGATACTTCCGCAGCCGCCGTCCGGGAGATGAAAGAGCTGGGCGTGGAGGTGACCATGCTCACCGGCGACAATGCGGCCGCAGCGGCCTTCACTGCATCAAGGGCTGGAATCGAGAATGTCAGGGCCGGGGTTCTCCCGCTCGAAAAGGCGGCATACATAAAAGACCTGCAGCGGCAGCAAAAGCAGGTGGCTATGGTGGGCGACGGCATCAACGACAGCGCGGCGCTTGCCGTGGCCGACGTCGGAATAGCCATGGGCCGCGGCAGCGACATCGCCATGGACACAGCCATGGTCACGATAGTTTCTTCGGATCTTTCGAAAGTGCCGGAACTGATGCGGCTCTCCAAAAGGACCTCCCGCATAATAGCGGAGAACCTCTTCTGGGCTTTCATCTACAACGTGCTGGCCATCCCCCTCGCGGCGGGAGTCTTCGACGTACAGCTGAATCCCATGATAGCCGCGGCCTGCATGGCGGCCAGTTCGGTGTGCGTGGTATGCAATTCACTGAGACTTAAAAAATAAACGCATGAAAAAACAATCCATCATCATGGCAGCCGCTGCCCTCGCTTTCCTGGGCGCCTGCTCACCAATGCCCAACACCCTGACTCCCAAGGAGAAAGCCCAAGGCTGGAGGCTCCTTTTCGACGGCGCCACCCTCGACGGCTGGCGCGATTACAACGGCAGCGCCGTCACCGGTCCCTGGCATGTCAGGGACGGCGCCATCTACGCCGAAGGCAAGGGAAGCGATTCCGACGGCTACATCGTGACCGAGGAGGAATTCGCCGACTTCGACCTCAAATGGGAATGGAAGATATCCCGCGGCGGCAACAGCGGCATGCTCTACCACGTTGTGGAGAATCCCGCATTCGCGGTGCCCTATGTGACGGGTCCCGAATATCAGATCATCGACGATGAGAACTACGCCGAAGTGAACGGAGGCTACGTGCTTGAAGACTGGCAGAGATGCGCCGTGGACTACGCAATGTACGTGCCCGACTTCGACAAGCGCATCCTGCATCCCGCAGGGGAGTGGAACGAGTCTGAAATCATCTTCGACAACGGGCACGTGACATATCTCCTGAACGGCAGGAAGACGGTCGAGTTCGACGCCTGGACCCCCGACTGGCAGGAGCGCAAGAATTCCGGCAAATGGGAGAACGCCCCCGAGTACGGGCTTGCCCGCAAGGGGCACCTGTGCCTGCAGGACCACGGCTACCCGGCCAGCTTCCGCAACGTCAAGATAAGGGTGCTGCCGTCGCGCCAGGAAGAGAAAGACCTCTTCAACGGCAAAGACCTCACGGGATGGGAAATCTACGGAACCGACCCGTGGTATGCCGAGAACGGGGAGCTCGTCTGCGAGAGCGGTCCCGACAATGAATACGGCTATCTGGCAACCACCGACTATTATGACGACTTCGACCTTACGCTCGAATTCAAGCAGGAGGCGAACGGCAATTCCGGAGTTTTCATCCGTTCGTTCGTCGAAATGCCCGGACAGAGGGTGAACGGCTGGCAGGTGGAAGTGGCCCCGCGGGGCAACGACACCGGAGGCGTATACGAGTCATACGGCCGGGGATGGCTGTATCAGATTCCCGATGAAAAGGAGGATATCCTGAAGGAAGGCGAGTGGAATGTCATGCGCATACTGCTTGTGGGGAACCACATTCAGACCTGGCTCAACGGCGAGCCCATGACCGACCTTCACGACGATGCCATAGGCCGCGGGCACGGCCGCATCGCGCTGCAGATCCACGACGGCGGAGGCATAAAGGTCCGCTGGCGCAACCTGCACATAAAGACGCTGTAGGAGGGCTCCCCCCCCTACAGCTCCTTGATTCGTACATTCCTGATTTTCAGGCCTTCGCCGTGGCCGCAGAAGGAGATGTAGCCTTCCTTGTTGAAGAGGCCTGGATGATTGCGGTGATCCACGGTGTAAGGGTTGTATGAGCCGCCGTCGGGGGCGACGTTGTGGCCCTTGCATGCCCTACGTACGTCGCCGTCCACAATCACCTCGCCGTTCACGGTAACCTTGACATGGGTGCCGCGGACTACTATCTCTTCGGTTTCCCATTCTCCGAGGGGCTTGTGCTTGATGCGCTTTGCCGGAATCACCCCGTACACCGAACCGTGCACCTGGTATTCGCGCAGGTCTTCGTATATGGGTGCGTCGTGGTCGAGGATCTGCACCTCGCACATGCCGTCGTAGGCCGCGTCAACCCCCATGGGTGTGCGGATGCCCACGCCGTTGTTCTCGCCCTCGCGGAGGAAGCAGAACTCGAAGCGGTAGATGAAATCCTTGTATTTCTTTTTGGTGTAAAGGTTGCCGGTAGAACCGTAATTGGCCGATACATAGATGGTTCCGTTCATCGGAACATAGCCTTCGAAGTCGCCCTGCCACTTGTCGAGCGAGGTGCCGTCGAAAAGCATCTCGAAGCCTTCGGCCTCCTCCTCGGGAGTGAGGACCGATACGGGCGAAGGCTCTCGGGAGGAGATTATCTTGGCGATTTCGTCCACGGCATAGCCGTCGTCGGCGTCTCCCGTGGCGCGGAAGATGTCCTGGGCCCTGGTGAGGCTCTTTACGAGGGTGTCGTAGTCGAGCTCGTCAGTGGTGGTGGATGCGATTTCCTTCACGGCCGCGGCGGCGGTATAGGCGCATTCGGGAACGTCGAGATATTTGCCGGCAAGCAGGAAGGACTTGAGAGTGGGAACGTCTTCCAGTGTGCTCAGGGCCGTGTTCTTGAGCTTGGGTGTCTGCGCGAGTTCCAGGGCCTGGGCGAGAGCCTCGAAGGCGTCGTCGCTGTCGGAGGCGTAGCGCCCGGAAAGGGCGATGAACCTTTCAAGCAGGGCATCGCCGCCCTTTTCGCCTTCCTTTACGGCCTTGAGAAGAAGGGGAGCCACCCTTTCGTTGTCCATTGTGGCAAGAGCGGCGAGCGCGGAGGTGCTGCCGCCTTCCCAGGCCTTCTGCAGGTCTTCCACTGCGGCCGCGGCATTGGTGGCGGCAATCACCGGATAGAGCCCGGCGGGGTTGGACATGCCTTTTTCAAGGGCCTTGACGGTACTGTATTTTTCGTCGGGGGAGAGCCTCCGGAGCAGGTATACGAGGCCTTCACAGGCTTCCTTTGCTTCCGTGCCCCTGTCTATAAGCGATGCGAAAAGGGGAGCGTCGGACACTTCGCCTATGGCCTGGAGGGAAGATACACCGCAGAGCCTCTTGCTCCTGTCGGGCGAACCGAACAGCGCCGCGGCATAGGGTGCTGCAGCGCCTACGCCCCTCGCAGCCGCAAGGGAAATCAGATTGGTGTTCTCCGGGTCGGCGGCAAGTGCGGACATGAGGGCCGGCGCGATGTCGCCCCTGAAGGACTTGAGGGCTGAAAATGCGTCGGAATTGCCATCGGCAAGCAGGCCGACGAGGGAATTGAGGGCCAGGCCTCCGCCTATCTTGCCGGCTGCGGAAACGGCGGCACTGCCGAGCTCGCCTCCAACCCCCACCGACGTGAGCACCTGCTCCATTGCGGAGGACACTCCGTTGTCGCCGAACCAGTTGACCGCGTCGGTCCTGGCTTCGGAGGAGAGTTTCGGAAAGAGTTTGGTGAGCAATTTCGCCACTTCTTCGACTCCGGCCTTTTCGGTGACGAATCCGAGCACGGCGTTGCGGTACGGACGGTCTTCACTCGAAAAAGCCTTCTTGAGGAACTTCAGCGCCTTTGCGGGCGTAGAGGCAGCTACGATGGTCTGCGCCGCCGCGCACATCTGTCCTGAATCGCCTGAACCGAGAGCCTTTTTGGCAGCCTTGAGGTCTTCCTTTACGGGAAGTGCGGCCTCTTCGGGCACGGGTCCGAGAAGACGGATCTGCTCGTTGATGAACTGCACGTTGAACTCGTTGCCCACCTGCTGGGCGGCTATCTGAAGACCCTCGAGCACGGCTGCCTTGTATTGCGAATTGGCCGGGTCGGACACGTATGCCGTGACCCCTGCGATGGCATATTCGGAGAGGTTGTTCCGGGCTTCGGAGGGGGCGTGCAGCTTCGAGGCGAGGAGGAGTATCGATTTGGGAGCGGACATGGCGAGGTCGGCCATGTCGCGGTCGAAGGCGGCCTTGTCCTGTGCGGGCATCTGGGCAAGCACGTCGGCCACTATGGTTTCCACGCTGCGGTTCCTGGAGTCCTGGGCAAGTGCGAAGGGAGCCTGGAGCAGTGCCGCGGCAATTGCTATGACTGTAAGTGTTCTTTTCATGGCTTGACGGAGTTAAATCATTGATGCCCAGGGGGCTCTCATGGGCTGGTTGATGAGCAGGTTCGCGGCGTCGTCCCCGATGAAACGCTGCCGGACCGGGTCGAAATTGAGGGTGCGGTTGAGCCTCAGGGCACATGCTCCCATGTTGACGACGGTGGCGCTGTGCCAGCCTATCTTTTCGTCGAGGGCGAAGTGCTGGCGGTTCCTCACGCACTCCAGGAAGTCGGTGTGGCGCGGCGCCGGGTCGGGCAGTTCGTTGATGAGGTCCATCACGTTGGGGATGGTGCATTCGAAACCCTTGTACACCTTTCCGCCGGGGCCTTCGAGGTAGGGGACCTTGCCCCCGCTCTCGTAGCCTTCGCCTTCGAGGATGATGCGGCAGCCGTCGGCGTAAGTATAGGTTATGCTGCGCCAGATGCCGACCGCGTCGGGATGCTGCTGCGGGGCGTCCACCTCCACCTTCACCGGGAAGTCGTCGTCCTTGCCGAGGATGTACTGGACGGGGTCGATGTAGTGCTGGCCCATGTCGCCGAGGCCGCCGGACTCGTAGTCCCAGTAGCCGCGGAAGGTCTGGTGCACGCGGTGGGGATTGTAGGGCTTGACGGGAGCGGGGCCCAGCCACATGTCGTAGTCGAGTTCCTGCGGCACCGGTTCGGGGACGAGGTTTTCCTTTCCTGTCCAGTAGAACTTCCAGGCGAAACCGGTGGCACCGGATATCCTGACCGTGAGCGGCCAGCCGAGCAGGCCGCTGTCAACCAGCTTCTTGAGCGGCTCGACCGTGGTGCCGAGACCGTAGAAGGTATCCTGGAAACGGAACCATGTGTCGAGCCGGAATATCCTGCCGTAGCGGGCCACTGCATCGACCACCTTCCTGCCCTCCCCGATGGTGCGGGTCATGGGCTTCTCGCAGAAGATGTCCTTGCCGGCACGCGCGGCCTCCACGGCCTGGATGCCATGCCAATGGGACGGCGTGGCTATATGAACTATGTCCACGTTCGGGTCGTGGACGAGGTCGCGCCAGTCGGTGTAGGCCTGGAGAGTGGTATTGAATTTGGTCTTGCCGGCTTCGAGTGCGCGGTTCAGATGGTTCGCATCCACGTCGCACACCGCAACGAGACGGCATTTTTCGTCGCTGGCGAAATGCAGGCCGGACATGCCTATGCCGCCGACGCCTATGATGCCCCTTGTGAGCTGGTCGCTGGGAGCCACGCGCTTGCTGCCGGGCTCGCCCATCTTGCCGAACACTTCGCGCGGGAGGATTGTGAGCCCCGCGATTCCAAGGCCGGCTTTCTTCAGGAAGTCTCTTCTTGATTCACCCATGATGTCGTAATATGTGATTGCGTTAATGTTATTCTCCTTCAAATATAGTCATTTTTGTCTTGAAGGCAAAAGCATATCCGGCAAAAATGCTTATCTTGCCGTGCACGTACAATTCTTTTTCCGAACATGGACCCTAACGACCAGAAAATCATTTTCTCGATGGTTGGCGTGAGCAAGACCATCCCGCAGAACAACAGGCAGCTGCTCAAGAACATTTACCTTTCCTTCTTCTACGGGGCCAAGATAGGCATCATCGGTCTCAACGGGGCGGGGAAGTCCACCCTCATGAAGATAATCGCCGGCATCGACAGGCAGTACAAGGGCGAGGTGGTGTTCGCTCCCGGCTATTCGGTGGGCTACCTTGAGCAAGACCCTTACCTCGACCCTTCGAAGACGGTGAGGGAGATAGTCAGCGAGGGAGTCATGGACCAGGTGGAACTCCTCCGGGAATACGAAGACATCAACAACAAGTTCGGCCTGCCCGAATATTACGAAGATCCCGACAGGATGAATGCCCTCATGGAGCGCCAGGCCGAAGTGCAGACGAAAATCGACGCCTGTGACGCCTGGACGCTCGATTCCAAGCTGGAAATGGCGATGGACGCACTCCGCTGCCCTCCCGACGACCAGAGGGCGGACAGCCTAAGCGGGGGAGAGCGCCGCCGGGTGGCCCTGTGCCGCCTGCTCCTGCAGAAACCCGACGTGCTCCTGCTCGACGAACCCACCAACCATCTCGACGCCGAGTCCATCGACTGGCTGGAACAGCATCTGCAGCAGTACGAAGGCACCGTGATAGCCGTCACCCACGACCGTTATTTCCTCGACCACGTGGCCGGCTGGATACTCGAGCTCGACCGCGGCGAGGGCATCCCCTGGAAGGGGAACTACTCCAGCTGGCTCGACCAGAAGACAAAGCGTCTCGCCCAGGAGGAGAAGACGGCAAGCAAGCGCGCCAAGACCCTCCAGCGCGAACTCGAATGGATACACATGGCGCCCAAAGCCAGGCAGGCCAAGGGCAAGGCCCGTCTCAACAGCTACAACAAGCTTCTCGAGGAGGGTGTGAAGGAGAAGGAAGAGAAGCTCGAGATCTTCATCCCCAACGGTCCGCGTCTCGGAAACAAGGTGATCGAGGCCTCGCACGTTGCCAAGGCCTATGGCGACAAGCTGCTTTACGACGATCTTAACTTCGTGCTGCCTCCCAACGGCATTGTCGGCGTAATTGGTCCTAACGGAGCAGGTAAAACAACTTTGTTTCGAATGATTATGGGCCTTGAGAAACCCGATTCGGGGAGTTTTGAGGTGGGCGATACCGTAAAGCTCGCCTATGTCGACCAGCAGCATGCCGGGATAGATCCCGAGAAGAGCATCTACGACGTGATTTCCGGCGGAAACGAGTTCATCCGCATGGGCGGCAGGGACATCAACGCACGCGCCTACCTCGCCCGATTCAACTTCTCGGGGCCCGACCAGCAGAAGCTCTGCGGGGCCCTCTCCGGCGGCGAGAGGAACCGTCTCCAGCTGGCGCTTGCGCTCAAGGAGGAAGGCAACGTGCTCCTTCTCGACGAGCCCACCAACGACATCGACGTCAACACCCTGCGCTCGCTCGAGGAGGCCCTCGACGACTTCGCGGGATGCGCCGTGGTGATCAGCCACGACCGCTGGTTCCTCGACCGCATCTGCACGCATATCCTCGCCTTCGAAGGCGACTCCAACGTGTATTTCTTCGAAGGTTCCTATTCCGAATACGAGCAGAACAAGCTCCAGAGGCTGGGCGCCGGGGAGCCCCGGAGGATGAAATACCGCAGGCTCAGCTCCGACTGACCTGCGCGGGCGCGCCGCACTCCGGCGGGGAATGGCGACGATTGCGATTCTTTCACTATATTTGCACCCGATAATCTGCTGCAGAAACGCGCAGGACATCGAAAGGAAATGAAAGAGAACCGGAACATTCTGCTCATTAGCGACCTTGTAGGCATGGGCACCATATCCAGTACGGCCATGGCGCCCATCCTGGCATATATGGGTTTTTCTACCTGCAACCTGCCCACTTCGCTGGTTTCCAACAATTTCGGCTATGGCAGATACGCCATGCTCGACACCACCTCCTATCTCCGGCAGACCTTCCCGATTTGGGAGGAACTGGGCTTCGGCTTTGCCGCCGTCGCCACGGGTTTCATCCCTTCCGATGAGCAGGCGGCGCTGATATCCCGGTTCTGCGCCGCACAGGCCGCAGGCGGCGCGAAAATCTTCGTGGATCCCGTGATGGCCGACCTCGGAAAAATGTACGACGGGCTTCCCCTGAGCATCGTCGGATACATGCGGAAAATGCTGGGCGTGGCCGACCTCTGCTATCCCAACTACACCGAGGCCTGCTTCCTGGTGGACGCTCCCTACAAGGAGGACGGCGTGAGCGCTGAGGAAGCCCGCAAGATGCTCGACGGCATCCGCGCCTTCGGTGCGAAGTCGGTGCTGATTACCAGCATAAAGGTTGAAGGCAAGGCGTCCGTAGCCGGCTACAACGCCGCCGACGGCGGATATTTCACCCTGAACTACGACGAGCAGCCGCTGTTTTTCTCGGGCAGCGGAGACGTCTTCTCCGCCATTCTCATCGGCCACATCATGAAGGGAGAGGGGCTCCTGCCATCCACCCGCAGGGCCGTGGACAGCATGTGCAAACTCATCCGCCTCAATAAAGACGCCGGGGACCCCTACAAAGGAATCCCCGTCGAAAAATATCTTACCGTTCTCTAAAAGCTGTCGTAATATTTTGCATCCCTGGGGGACACCTTGCTCATGTTGTCGAGGAGGTCGCCGTTGGTCTTGTATTCGTCCATGAGCTGAAGCATGAAGTTCATGGCTTCCAGGGGATTCATGTCGGCGAGAAGCTTGCGCAGGATCCAGATGCGCTGCTGCCTCTCCTTCGGAATGAGGAGGTCGTCGCGGCGGGTGCCGGAGAGAATCACGTTCACGGAGGGGAAGATGCGCCTGTTGGAAAGGTTGCGGTCGAGCTGGAGCTCCATGTTGCCGGTGCCCTTGAATTCCTCGAAGATGACGTCGTCCATCTTGGAACCGGTCTCGGTGAGGGCCGTGGCGAGGATGGTGAGCGATCCGCCGCCTTCCACGTTGCGGGCCGCACCGAAGAACCGCTTGGGCTTCTGCAGGGCATTGGCGTCGACGCCGCCGGTGAGAACCTTTCCGGAAGCAGGCTGCACGGTGTTGTAGGCACGGGCAAGACGGGTTATGGAGTCGAGCAGGATGACCACGTCGTGGCCGCATTCAACCAGCCTGCGCGCCTTTTCCAGAACCATGTTGGCAACCTTCACGTGCTTTTCGGCAGGCTCGTCGAAGGTGGAGGCTATCACCTCGGCCTTCACGCTGCGCTGCATGTCCGTCACCTCCTCGGGACGCTCGTCGATGAGGAGCACGATTTCGTATACCTCGGGGTGATTGTCCGCAATGGCGTTGGCTATGCTCTTGAGCAGCATGGTCTTGCCGGTTTTGGGCTGCGACACGATCAGACCCCTCTGACCCTTGCCTATGGGCGAGAACATGTCGACGATGCGGCAGGAATTGTCGGCGGAATGGCCGTTGCCGGTGAGGTTGAATTTCTCGTCGGGGAACAGGGGAGTGAGGAAATCGAAGGGGACGCGGTCCCTGATGAATTCGGGCTGGCGGCCGTTCACGAGCTTGATCTTGACCAGCGGGAAGTATTTGTCGCCTTCGCGCGGGGGGCGGATTTCACCGGTGACGGTGTCGCCGTTCTTGAGGGCGTTCTGCTTTATCTGCTGCTGCGACACGTAAATGTCGTCGGGGGAGTTCAGGTAGTTGTAGTCGGAAGAACGGAGGAAGCCGTAGCCGTCGGGCATGACCTCCAGCACGCCGGTGGCTTCCACCGTGCCCTCGAATTCGGGAACGCGCGGTTTCTGGGGCTTGGGCTGCTGAGGCTGCTGGCTTTGCTGGACCTGCTGCTGGTTTTGCTGAGTCTGCTGCTGGCCGCGGGGCTTGAGATACTCGTTGCGGGCGTCGTCGATCTGCTGGCGGGCCGCCTGGCGGGTTTCCTCCTGCTGCCGGGACTGGGCCTTCTCCTTGCCCTCCTGCTTTGCGTTTTCCTGCTTTTTGGGAGCTTCCTTGGGGGCCTCCTCGGGAGCGGGGGCTTCCGCCGCGGGCTTGGCTTCCGCCTTCTGGGCCGCGTCTTTTTTGGGACGACCGCGTTTCTTGGCGGGGGCAGGCGCCTGGGCAGCCTTGGGCTCCTCGGCCGGCTTCTCCTCCTGAACGGGCTTTGCGGCAGGTTTCTTTACGGATTTCGTTTCGGGTTTCTTTTCGGGTTCGCCCTCCTTCTGCAGGGGAGCGTCGGCTTTCCTGGGACGCCCCCTGCGGGCCTTGGGCTTGGGCTCAGGCTTGAGGGATGCGGCCTTGGCTTCCTCGTCGAGTATGGCATAGGCCAGATTCTCGTCGTCGAGGATATGGATTTTCTTTATCTGAAGTTCATTGGCGATGGCTTCGAGCCCGGCTCTGTCCATCTTGTTCAGCTCAAAAAGGCTGTGTGGCATTGAAAAATATTTTATTTGATTAAAGGAATGCAGCAGCCGCTGCAAAAGGTACTCCGAAAGAGTACGGTGCAAATATAGGAATTTTTTTCGTATCTTCGCGCTGCAATGAAAAAAACAATACCCGTTATAGTGCTGCTGCTTGCATTCATGGCCGCCGCCGGCTGCGGCAACGTCAATCCCAGGTCCGATTCTCCATATGTCACGGCGAAAGGCGACACCCTGATTGTCGACACCACGGTGCCGGGCGAGGGAATCAAGGGCTTTGCAGGCCCGGTTCCCATTAAAGTATATGTTGTTAAGGGCCGGGTCGAGGGCATCGAGCTCGGCGAGAACTGTGAAACCCCGCGCTTCATCCACAGGGTCTACAACATCATCACTCCCTACTGGATAGGTCTGAAACTCAAGGACGCCGCAAAGGCCGATGTGGATGCCGTCACCGGCGCCACCTACAGCTCCAACGCCCTCATCGAAAACTTCAACCTTGCAATGAAGGAGCTGGGTGTTTTACCTAAGTAATTCCTAATTCAATTTTCGCAAGTCCTTTTCACCGTCCTGCCAGCTTGTGTGGCAGTTTTTCAGAAGCAAAGGCTCGCGCACTATTTTATCATCCACGTTACCCCATCCCTAAATCCCTTCCCTCGGGGAAGGGACTTTGTCGCCTTCCAGGCTCCGAAACGGGTTGTTTTGCATCTGCGAAACTCGAATTGATAATATCTCAATTTCAAAAATACTAAGTAATTCCTAATATTTCAATTTTTTAAACTATCGTTTGCGATATAAAATAATTGTGTTATATTTGCATCGCGAACGATATAATTTTGGTTTTGTTCGCATTACAGGAAATGAAAGAACAGCTCAAACTTGGGAACCAGCTCTGTTTCAGGCTCTACACGGCTTCGAGGCTGATAACGCAGGCCTACCATCCGTTCCTTTCGGAAATAGGGCTGACGTACCCGCAGTATCTGGTGATGATGGTCCTGTGGGAAAAGGACCGCCAGAAAGTCAACGACATCGCCAGAATCCTCTATCTCGAAACCAACACCGTCACTCCGCTCCTCAAGCGCATGGAGGCGGAAGGTTTCATCCGGCGGGAAAAGGGGCTTGAAGACGGCCGGCAGGTCATTGTCTCCCTTACCGGCAAGGGGAAGGCCCTTGAAGAAAGGGCCGCCTGCATCCCCTTCGAGATAGGCTCGACGCTGGCATGCAGCTCCATCACGGCTGAATCCGCGCCCGGCCTCTACGCCACGCTCGACACCCTCATCGCAAAACTCAACGATACACGGAAATGAAAAACAGCCTAATCATTGCGGCAGTGCTCCTGCTCACCATTCCTGCCGGATGCCGCGAAAGAAAGGACAATAAATCCCAAAATAACGACAATATGGAAACCATCTACGATTTCAAGGCCCTCGACAACAAGGGCCGTGAGGTGGACTTCTCGCAGTACAAAGGCAAAGTCCTCCTGATTGTAAACACCGCTTCAAAATGCGGCTTCACCCCCCAGTACGACGAACTCGAGGCTCTCTGGAAGAAATACGGCGAACAGGGGCTCCAGGTCATCGGCTTCCCGTGCGACCAGTTCGCCCACCAGGAGCCCGGCACCGACGAGGAGATCGCCGAATTCTGCCGTCTCAACCACGGCGTCACCTTCCCCATCATGAGCAAGATCGAAGTGAACGGCGAGAACGCCCATCCCATCTACAAGTATCTCAAGTCCATGAAGGGCTTCCAGGGCTTCGGCAAGGGCCCCAAGGCTCTCGGCATGGCCGCCGTGCTCAAGACCATCGACAAGGACTACAAGAAGAGTCCCGAAATCAAGTGGAACTTCACCAAGTTCGTGATTTCGCGCGACGGCACCCGCATCGAACGCTTCGCTCCCACCATCCCCATGAAAGACGTGGAGAAGTGCATCGAGGAAATGCTGTAAGTCAACGAAATACAAATATTATTCGTATCTTTGCCTGGAAATCAGAAAACAGCAACATTTACAATTACATTTTCTATGGCAAAGTCAGACGTCAGAAAAAAACGCTGCCCCGAAATCGAGGTCATCTGGAAGGATGACGTGCCCGAGGCCACCTATTTCAACCGCGACGGCTACCGCATTGTCGCGAAGGTAGAAAACGGACAGTATATCCTCACCCGCTACGGCTGGGATGAAGACCCCCTCAAGGGTGAGAGCATCACGGTTTCGGCGAAGAACACCGCAAAGCTCATGGACAGCCTCCGCGTGAAAAATCCCGACACGCTCGTCCGGGCCCTCGGAAAGCGCTTCGCTCTCAAGGAACCGCACAATTCCTTCATCAAAATCCAGACCTCCCTCGAAAGAAGGGGCATCCCCTACGAAAGGAAGTAAAAAAAAGACCGGCTCACGATTCGAGCCGGTCTTTTTTTACACTTGAAACTCTATATGCTGTCCACGAACAGCACGACTGCGTCGCGGTCGTCCTTGGAGAGGTTGAAGAACTGCTCCGCGGCCGCATAGGCGTCGCTCTCCTTGGAGAATCCGTGCCACATGATGGCCTCAAGGGTATTGCGGGCACGGCAGTCGTGAAGCCTGTCACCGGCGCCGGTGTTCACCTGCGAAAGGCCGCGGCCCCACAGGGGAGTGGTGCGGCACCAGGTGCCGTGGATGTCGTTCGCCATGTACAGCCTGTGCTGGATGAAGTCGGAATAGGGATAGATTGTCTGGTGGGCGTAGCGCGGGAGCGGCTTGCCTCCGTTCATGGCCGGCGACCAGTAATTGTCGTCGCCGGTTTCCCACTTGGGCCTGTGGCAGGTAGCGCAGCCCATCTTCGAGAACAGGTCCTTGCCCCGCTGCACCTTCTCCGACTGGAGATTGCGCGCGCGCGGAATGGCGAGGCCGCGGTGCCATACCATAAAGTCATAGAACTCGTCCGCGCTCATTTCGGGCTCGAAGTTATGGTATTCGTTGTCGAACTGGTTCGTGCCGGGGGAGAGCAGCGCGAGGACAGCCTCGGCAATGCCTTCCTTGGTGCCGTCGGCATAGTAAGGAGAAGACGGGTCGGCCTGGATGGCGGCTATCACGTCGGGGTTCTCCGACATCGCCCTCGCCCACGCCACCGTGGTGTAAAGGTAAGGACGGTCGGGACGCGAGACGTTGGTGATGTTCCAGATTGCATTGGCGCCGGCACCGTCCTGGAGGGTGCCGCGGGTCATCGCATAGGTAAACTTCTTCAGGAGCTTTCCGTCCATGTAGGCGTCGCGCTCATAGTAATTGCCTTCGGCGTCGTAACCGGCGCCGTTCGCACCCGCCTGCCAGTTGTGGTAGAAGGCGCTCGCGGCGAAATCATTTGCGGCCTTGTCCCAGAATGTGGGATTGAGCTCCACATACGGCGCTTCCGCCCTGTATTGTTCACGGATTGCGTCCTGGTCGAGAGCGTCGATCAGGCCTGTGCCGATGACGCCGATCGTGGACTCGAGACGGTATGCGACGGTGGCGCCCGCTTCAGCCGCGGAAGAGTGCGGGGTGGGATTGGTATTGAATGCGCTCTCGGGTATGCGCACTTCGGGATAGATGAGGGCGTAGACCTCTCCGTCCGCGAATTTCATGGGCAGGCCGGAGGGCATGGAAGTCACCGTATGCCAGATTATCTGAATCTTGCTTTCGTCGATGGGGGGAAGGAAAGGCTCAACCGCCATTGTCTGGGGCATTCCCTGGACCTCGCTCACATACGGACCGTCGTTCGTAAGGTCGGTGCCGTAGGGGTTGTTGGCTTCGCCGGTGGCCCTGTAGACCACCAGGAGGTAGCCGTTGCCCGAAGCGTTGGCTGTGTTGGCTTCGTATGTGAGCTGGCGCTTGCCGTGACCGTAGGCGGGATGGCAGTCCAGGCAGGATTTGCGCACCGCTGCGGGCCCGAGCCCCTTGAATGGAGCGGTATTCAGCGTGACGTTGCGCTCGAAGAAGGTCTCCCCGTGCCTGAAGGCGAGGAAAAGGCCCTGGCTGTTCACTGCCGGAGCTTCGTCCTGGTAGCATCCCGCAAGCACGTTGTCGGTGGTCCCGAGCTCTCCGCCGGGATACCATTCGGAAGCCTCGAAGTTGCCTACTGACTTGCCTATGTACTGGCTTTCGCCCTCCCCGGAGCTCAGGGGCTCGTCGACCTTGCAGGATACGAGGGCGAAGGGGAGAATACCGGCAATAAGAAAGAGATATCTGTATTTCATTGCTGCGGACTGCTTATCAGTCTTCTATTGCTGCAGCCGCGGCTTCGAGGGCGTCTGTGAGGCTGTCGACGGCATCGATCGCGTCGCCCACGTAGGATGCCTTGTAGTCGTCCACGAAGTGGCCGCTCTTGATGCAGACGTCAAGCTTGGAAAGGGCGAGGGAGAGTGCGCTCTTGAGGGCGGAGGCCTCGGCGGCGTGGTACTTCTCGAGAAGAGCCATGAAGGAATCGGAGGCCGCGCTTGTGGCACCGTAGCTGCCGTAGAGGCTGTACTGCACTGAAAGTATATTGTTCTTGAAGTCCGTGAAGGAGTTCTTGGAATAGGGGCTCTCGATATAGTTCACGTCCTCGCCGTTGTGGGCCTGTCCCATCTTGGTGGAGGCAACCTCGTCGGTGATGCCGGCGCATCCGGCGGAAAGCACGGTCTTGGCAACGAGCTGCCAGGTGGCATAGGTGCTGCCTGCCTCAGCGGCGCCGAGCATGTCCTGGCCGTAGGTGTTGTCGAGGCCGTTCACGGTGCAGTTGAGTTCGGCATCCTCCACGGCGTCTTTCTGGGGCTGGGGTGCGGATGGATTCCATGAGACGTTGAGCTGGTAGAGACGGAGTTCGAGGTCTTCGGCGACGGCGGCCGCATAGACGAGTTCCTGTGCGCCGGTGACGCCGGTTCCCGCGAATTCAACGGCATCCTCATCGGAGCGGAGCGCCGCGAGGGTGCGGTTCTTTCCGTCACGGAAGAGGACGAATTCGATGCCGTGGAAGCCGAGGGCGGTTTCGCCGAGCTGGGAGATTGCGTCGACGCCGTCTTCTTCAAGGGCCTCGATCACGCGGTCATTGCTCAGGTTGTTGGCGAGACCCTTGCGGTCGAGGGGCCAGCTGTCGATATGGGGGTCGATGCTGAAGTCGGTCGCAGCGCCGAAGAGGAAGGCCTCGGAGGCTTCCCAGAAGGCGCGGGCTGCAAGGAAGTCGGTGCACGCCTTGTCGATGTCGCTCTGGCTGATGCCGTCCACGCCCTTGTCATTCATGGCCTGGATGTCGTCGCAGAGCAGCTTGCCTGCAGCGGCGAGTTTCCCGTAGGTTTCGTAGATGACGCCGGAAACATATTTTTCCGCCGCGACCTTGATGGTTTTCTCGTAAGTCGTAAGTCCCGACTGTTCATTTTCCCTGTCGCAGGAAGCAAGCGAGAAGATCGCCACTGCGGCAACTGAAATAATTGCGATAAATTTTTTCATTTTTTATTCTGTTTTGGTTTGGTTGTCTAATGTCTGAAGAAGCCCATGTATGCAATGCCTATGTTGACGGCGGGCTCGTCGTTGTAACCGCTGGGGAGGAAACGGTGGACATATTCGCATTTGACCGCTATCTGCGGGATGGGAATCCAGTTGACTCCGGCACTCACCACGGTCTTTTCGGTATAGAGGGCAAGCGTCTGACCATCAGCGGGAATGTAGGAATTATAGCGTTCGCCCCTGGCAAAGACATAGAGTTTCTGCTCCCTGTCCTTAGGCTTGAGCCAGGGCAGGATGTCGTAACCGGCCTCCATGCCCAGGGCGTATGCCTGCTCGCCCACGGCCCTGCGGGAATAGGGGGAGCCGTTGCCGGAACGGTTGGTCTTTATCTTTGAGATGGTGACGCAGTCGGACAGATGGCCGTAGTCGGCATTGCCGCGTACGACGAGGCGGTTGCCCCTGTAGACGAAATCGAAGCAGCCGAGGAGGAGCGTGCCCTTGAGGGAGGCGTACTGCTTCTGCTCGCCGGTATTGTAGTTCACGCCCACCAGGTCGTTGGGATAGCTGTTGTGAAGGGTGTTGCCGGCGTAGCCGCTGAGGCTCATGCGCAGCCCCTTCACGGAAGTGTTGTCGATGCGGCCGGCAAAGCCGGGATTGTTGGCCACCTTGAATTCGAAGGGGGAGCCGGCGCCCTTGTGGATGAACTTGTCGGTGTTGAACATCATGCCGTTGAGACCGGCGACTACCATGGCTTCGTAGCGCCATGATCCGGCCTGTCCCCAGATGCTTACGCCCGTGTCGTGCCAGGTGGAGGGGAAGATGGTGTATTCCCCTTCGGGACGGTATACCCCGAAGAAATTCAGGGGTTCGTGGGCGTAGTTCAACCCGCCCACAGGGACCACTATATGGCCCATTCTCACGTTCAGCTGGGGGATGAAGCTCTTCTGGAGCCAGAACTGCTCGAGTTCCACCTCGCCGCCCTTTTCGATTTCGGACTCCCATTCGGCCGCCTCTTCGTATTCGCGTTCATAAGCTGTTCCGGTACCGGTGTGTTCGAATTCGATTTCGGTCTGCATCGACCAGCCCCTGCCGAAGTCGTAGCCGAGATAAATCACGGCGTGGGGGATGTCCGCCCTGCCGTGGCTGGGGTCGGTCGCATATTGGTCGGGCTTGGCGTAACGATATGGGCTGTCGCTGTAGAAATTGCGTGAAAATGCTACTTCGCCATAACCGCCTACGCTGAGTTTTTGAGCATACAGAGACAGGCTGGCGAAAACAAGAATTGCATTAATAACAATAATCTTTTTCATCCTACTCAATTAAATCATGCAAATTTACTCCAGTCTCCCGTTTCTTTCAATCCCAATTATTTGTGATTGTTTCGCAGGCGCAAAATCACAAGAAATGATGATTGCAGACAAGCCGGCGAAGGGTTGGAATTAAAACAAATATCTGTAACTTTGGCGCCGGTTCCGGATATCCGGGATCAATTACGAATTTACATACGAGTCATATGAGTGACAAGCAATTGAGAATAACCGAAGGATGGGCCGTGGCGGCGGGAGTCGTGGCCGCAGGCCTTGTCCTGCAGCTGCTCGCCGGTCCCTTCCGCTGGGAGGTATTCGCCTTTCCGGTGAACGTCATCGTGTGTGCGGCCTTCATCACCGTCGGAGTCTGCATTTTCCTTTTCAGGAAGAAATCCCCCGTACTGGAGTTTCTGGGCAGCCTGCAGGCGGCAGTCCCCGCCATGACGGCGGCCGCCGTGCTTACGGTCATCATGGGGCTTACCCGCCAGGTGCCTTCCGGCATGAAGGCCCCGGGGGTTTTCGGCTTCCGGAGCATGCTCACCAGCTGGCCCTTCGTGCTCAGTTACACATACATGGAGATTATCCTGCTCCAGGTCATCCTGAAGGAAATCACGTCCTGGCGCTGGAATGCCTTCCCCTCGCTCGTGTTCCACGCGGGATTCTTCACCGTGCTGCTAGCCGGCTCCATGGGCAGTCCCGACATGGCCATGCTCGAGATGGAAGTCAACAGGAACGCCCCGCAGTGGAGCGCCTCCGATGAGGCGGGGGAGGTCCGCAATCTTCCCCTGGGAATACAGCTTCTCGGCTTCGACATTGCCGAATATCCTCCCAAGCTCGCCCTTTCCGCTGCCGACGGCAAACCTCTTCACGACCCCGCCCGGACCATTACGGTCGACTCCACCTTCAGTTCAGGCAGCGTGGGCAGTTGGAAGGTCTCGCTCAAGGAGTACATCGAAACGGCCGCCCCCTCGGAGGAAGGCTATGTCTGCTGGCCTTCTCCCGGCTCTGCCTGCGCCCTGCTGCTGAGCGCCACAGACGGCAGCTCCGAGCACGAAGGATGGGTGTTCGGAGGCAGCTACCTGTTCCCGAAACAGGGCCTTGAGCTCGCGGAAGGGGAGTTCCTCTTCATGAGGCCCCGCATGCCCCGCCGCTTCGAGGCCGATGTGCAGGTGCTCACGAAG
>FLNX01004372.1_pt1 | contig 66413 bp, 51 predicted proteins | sample 1140341 | NCBI WGS metagenome assembly FLNX01 (sample SAMEA3878208, study PRJEB12797) | bioreactor metagenome | biome: Moose rumen | place: Sweden | collected 2011-10
CTCTTTATTTCGCCAAACATTTCGTACCTTTGCACCGACGAATGTGTCTCACCCTCGTTAAAATCGCCAATTGAAACTCAGGGTCTATATGGAGGCACAGACGGCAGTTCATACAAGTGGACTGCCCATCTGTGCATATAGACGAGTGTTTGGCGATACTCTACGAGGTGTGACGGATGGAGCAGTCCACCTTTTCGTTGTAATTATTAACTCGTTAAAATATCGCCTTATGTACACGTTAGAAGAAATTGAAAGTGAAGCAAAAGCCGCAAAATGGAAAGTTTGGTGGTGGTGTCTATTCTTTGTATTGGGATTAACTGGACTGTTTTTCTGGTTAGTCTTTCCAATGATGGTTGCCTCTTATAATCCACATGGGGACAACTTCTTTTACTATTTTGAATTGATTGGAATGCTTGTTTGTATATGTGCCATTTTTAGTTTGCCATCATTTGCCTATCAAGGCAAGAAAAAACAATTAGAAGAAGAAAACAAGCAAGAAGAACAGCAAAAGCGTGAAGACCACTACAAACGTATGGAAGAACTCTTAGAGAAAATGAGTAAGAGCCAGGAGAGTGACTGAATTACCACACTCCTTGCCCTGCTACGTGCCTTCTCCTATTCAGATAGAAACTTATACGTACAAACTAAATCCCAATGCTTATGCGCAATTTCTCAATTACAAACTTAGAACAGAGCAAACGGCTCTACTATGCAGGTCTGAAACTCTCAACAGCAGACTATCTTGTTGAGTCCTCTATCAAAAAAGTCGATGGCGTGATGAACGTAACGGAAAAGCCAATAAAAGTTGAAGCACCATCGGATTTAGACAAGGCAGAGAATAACCAGTATTATTCTGCTGCGTGGTCTCTTGGTAAACTCATTCATATGATGCCCGACACGATACCATCGGCATACGATGAAGATGGGAACTCTATCAATGACGATGAACCGTTTATCTTTAACCTCGTTATCAGCAGGAATACGATTAAGTACATTGATAGCGACGGGCATTGCCGTCTGAGTGCCTACGGCTCATGCCTATTAGATGCGGCAGTAGAAATGACGGAAAAGTTACTCAAAGATGAATATTTCGACTATTCTGAGGATTAAGCATTAGATTTACGCTTATTTAACATACCCACATAACCCAGTAACTACTCAGCACCCTATAGTGCATGAGTAAGTTACTAAGCGAAGAAAGCGAGTTAATAAATTATAAACTTCTTTGTGCGCCGATTTCAAACAAATGCAAAGGGCTTTTCTATAAGGTTGTTTAGTGTGTAGTCATTTTACGACAGTCACCACAAGACCGTATGAGGTCGTCAGTTACATTGGCTTATCCGTAGAGTCAATCATATCCATCACACAAGAGAACGACCACGAGTGAAGATTTTGCATTTTTGTTCATCACGAATTTGCTGTTAAGGGATGTGAACCTGCATTTTGCCGTTTCGTGAAAGATGCCTATCTTTGCCGATGAAATGGCAAAACAGTTCACCGACACTGAGGAAGTCCTGCGCATGATTAACCAGCGTCTGCGTAAGCTTGAGAAGTCCGACTCTGAGAAGACCGAGGAGATTGGACGGCTCAACCGCATCGTTAACCAGAAAGACAAGGAGATACACAGTTTGAAAGTGGAACTTGCCTCGACTAAGAAGGAACTGTCCGATACCAAAGCACGCATCAAGGAACTTGAAGGAGGCGATGATGGTGAGGATGGTTCTTCAGGCGGATCTGGAAAGCCTGAAAAGAACAGCAGTAACAGCAGCGTGCCCCCATCTCAGGAGAGCATAGCAGCCCGTGAGTTACGAAGGACGAAGTCTCTGCGTAACCCCAGCGGAAATCCGAGTGGCGGTCAACCCGGTCACAAGGGAAGCACCTTGAAGTCGGTCGCTACACCAGACAGGATAATAGAGCATGAGCCGTACTACTGCAAGTGCTGCGGTCGTCCGCTGAGCGTTGGGTTTAGGAAGATTCGCACCACACAGGTCATAGACATCAAGTTTGTCGTCGAGACCAGTGCGCACCAGTATTACGAGAAGGTCTGCCAGTGTGGCTGTGTGAACAACTGCGATGCGCCAAACTGCCGCATCAAGTACGGCGACAACATCCGTGCACTCGTAACCTATCTCAATGTCGTGCAGTGCATTCCCTTCAAGCGGATCAGCGAACTCATTTCAGACCTGTGCGGTCAGAAGATAAGCGAGGGAACCGTGCAGAACATACTAAAGGAAAACAGCACCAAGGCCAATGCGGCATACGAAGAAATACGCAAGCGCATTGAGTCCGCCCCAGTAGTAGGAGCCGATGAAACAGGTGCCGCGGTAGGGAAGGAACTGCACTGGAACTGGATATTCCAGAACGACCTGCTTACCTATGTATATCAGATGAGGTCAAGAGGCCAGCAGGCCATTGATTCCAAGTTTCCTAACGGCCTGCCCAACTCCACGCTTGTGACGGACAGGCACCGGAGCTATTTCAATATGAACGTCAAGAATCATCAGGTTTGCCTGGCCCATCTGCTTAGGAATGCCGAATACCTGAACGAACTGGACACAAAGCAGGACTGGTCACGAAGGTTTATCCATCTGATAGCTCATGCCATCAATCTCAAACGGGCGGGCGGCATCACAAAAAGGAAGATAAAGGTATTGAAGACCAAAATGAAGAACCTTTTGGGTGAGAGCCTTACGCATCTTGACGAAGAGTTTGAGAGTTTCAAGAAAGGTATTCTCAAAGTAAAGGACTATCTGTTCACCTTCCTCACGGACCTGCATGTACCCTATGATAATAATGCAAGTGAACGAGGGGTGAGGAAAATCAAGATAAAACAGAAAGTCAGCGGTTGCTTCCGTACAAATGGAGGAGCGGATGATTTTGCCAAGATACACTCCATAGCGGAAACCGCCATGAAGAATGGCAACTCTAAATTCAATGCGATTCTTGCTGTCGTACAACAGTAAGACAACTACTCATGCACTATAGGGTGCTGAGTAGTTACATAACCCAAGAAATTCTTTGGGAAAGTCGGATTTTGGGGCAATCTTATGGGTTGCTCCTATTTTGTTGTTTCAATTATTTGTTGTATATTTGCAAACGAAAAGCCGCCTACTATCCTCACGGACGGTTGGCGGTAAACAAAATATTTATAAGTTTAGTTTATGTTCAACAAAAAGAATTTTGACCAGCAAAAGGTCAGTCCGCTGAGAGTTAATCCCGCCAGTCGTGGGATTGAATTAGTCTATATTGAAAAGCGTACTAACTACCCTCAGTGATAGTTTATACCTGCTTATCGCAACCCCGATGTGATACGGAAATTCTCATCGGGGTCTATATCGTTTCCGTATAGCGTAACAACAACCTCTTCAATGTAGGGTCTATCTGTACGTGATGCATAAGTGAATAGATAATCCTTGAAGTCTTTCTGTGGTATGTTGCGCTTTTCAAGTTCCTTTTTCAGCCGATATAATGGAATAGATACCTCGCCACGGACGTTGATAAACTCTGCCCGTTTCAATGCCTCCCTTATATGCTTTGAATAATTCATGCTCTTACAGTTATTTTAGAGAAAAACTTTGCGTGGCGTTTTTCAAATAATATATGGTGAAAACGCAATAAAATAACGCATTCATTTTTCCATAAAAAAGTAGTCATGGCATTGGTGTCACGACTACGATTTTCTTGGTTCATTTTTAAGATAGAGTTTTTTGCATGCTAAACCCCTTTTGTTTATTGGGTTTTCAGCAATTTTATGGTTTCTTGTGCAACCTATTCACCAAAATACAAAAAAAATCGAAAAAAAACTTGGTCGTTTAAATATTTTGTACTATCTTTGCAATTGCTATTGACGGGTTTGTGAAAATCTCCAATATGCTTTAGTTAAGTCTAGTTTAGTTTTTGTGTTGGTTGAGAGCAGTCATTTGACTGCTCTCAAATTTTAATCCAGACATCCTATAATCTCTGACACAGAGTGACATCCATGTTGGTCGAGCCAGTCACTGAGACCATCCCGTACCTTCATCGTCACGGCAGGATCAATAAAGTTTGCCGTACCAATCTCTATCGCCGTAGCACCAGCCATCAGGAACTCGACGGCATCATGGGCATTCATGATCCCCCCCAAGCCAACAACAGGTATCTTGACCGCCTTTGCCACTTGCCATACCATACGCAGGGCAACAGGTTTGACGGCAGGACCACTAAGCCCGCCAGTATTGATACTCAGCACAGTACGCCGCCGCTCAATATCTATCGCCATTCCCATCAGTGTATTGATAAGCGATACACTATCGGCACCCTGCGCCTCACAGGCTTTAGCGATCTCTGTAATATCCGTCACATTAGGCGACAACTTGACTATCAAAGTCTTGTGATATCGCTCACGAACAGCCTTAACAACACTCTCGGCACCAGCACAGGTGACTCCAAAAGCCATCCCCCCATCCTTCACATTGGGGCAGGAAATATTCAACTCTATGGCAGGAATCTTATCCAAGGAATCGATACGGGCGGCACACTCGGCATAGTCCTCCGGGGATGAGCCACTGACATTGACAATCATATTCGTATCAATATCCTTAATCTGAGGATAGATATGTTCACAGAAATAATCAACCCCTTTGTTCTGCAAGCCCACACAATTGAGCATTCCCTGCGGTGTCTCCGCCATACGGGGATAGTCGTTGCCCTCACGAGGCTTTAATGTCGTTCCTTTGACGATGATACCTCCTAAGCCATCCAATGGAATGAAGTCTGCAAACTCTAACCCATAACCGAATGTTCCTGATGCCGTCATCACAGGATTCTTCAGCGCAAGACAACCTATATTGACTCTTAAATCTGCCATAACAACTGTTTTACGTTAAACACTGGTCCTTCCTTACATACACAAAGGTTGCCTTTTGTAGTTTTCTCAACACAACACAAACAGGCACCTAATCCACATGCCATCATATTCTCTAAAGATACCTCACATTCGACATTTGCCTGACTGGCATATCGCGCCACCGCAACCATCATTGGCTTAGGGCCACAGGTGGCAATACGGTCGAAATGCTCCTGCTGTAACACAGAATGGTTGGTCACAAAACCTTTCTCACCCTCTGAGCCGTCTTCTGTAGTAACTAATACACGCCCATACTTTTGGAACAAGTCCAGTTCCAACAGGTCTTCCTTCGTGCGGGCTCCCAGGAGGAAGGTTGGCTCAATCCCCATTTTCCGCATCTCTGCCCCCATATATAGAAGAGGAGCAACACCCACGCCGCCACCTACCAGCATGACACGCTCCTCGGCAGAATGTGGCATCGTGAAACCATTGCCCAACGGTAAGACACAGTTGACGGTATCACCAGGACGCAACGCTCCCAGACGACGGGTACCATCACCAATGGTGGCAACCAGCAACCACAACTCATTATGCTCCCTATCCACAAAATTAATGGAGATGGGACGACGCAGAAAGGTGGTCTCAGAACCATCCACACGTACCTCAACAAACTGCCCAGGCATCATTTCTGGCAACGGCTGACTATCTGTCAACCGTAGCAATACGTGCTTAGGACTGACTTGTTCTATCTGCCTAACTATCAAATCAAGAATATATTTCCTCATATACCTTATTATATAATTTGGATGCGAAGATACGAAAAAAAAGTGAGAACACAAATAAATGTGCTCTCATTTAGACTTCATCGGAACAAAAGTCTCGTAGGTCTGATCGTCATAGTAGACCCGAATCTCAGTGACTTTTCGAGGCTCTTTGTCAATTATTTTCAAATTATTCATAACTCTTTCAGGGTGTGTATTTCGTACACCTTGCGATAAAGAGGTCACCTGACGGTCCGAAACGGGATTGTCGAAGTCTAAAACTTGCTCAGCGTATGACTGTTGCTGAGGGGCTTCACCCTCTGATGGGGCAGAATTGGTACTTACATACATCTGTCCGACACCCATCAGAAGCCAATCGGTACTAATATCAGGTATCTTATTTTTGATCGCCTCGACAATATTTAGGGTGGGGCGAGTCCTTCCATTGAAGATACTGCTCAGGGTCGCTGGAGATAATCCGATGAAATCTGCAAACACTTGTTGACTCATGTGTTGCTCTTCCATAATGTGCCTAATTCTGTCTTTCATTTATGCATCAAGTAGATTTTAGGGCAAAATTGCCGATTTTTCTTTCACTTTACAAAGATAAAACAAAAAATTGAGATGCGCAACATTTGTAACGAGAATTTTAGATTTAAAAGTTTAAATTTTGATTTTGTTATTTGCAAATCAAAAGCAACTAATTCACAAAATGAATGTTGCGTTTCTAAATCAAAATTTACGTCCTTAAATTGAATCCATAATAAAATCAAGCATATTTTTGTAAACTACTGGTTATAATATAGTTAATTATGATTGAAAGCCTTTTGCAGAAGTGAATATTCACTTTTTGGAATTATAAACCCGATGGTCTTTTAGTTATTTTCGCAAATAAACGCCTATAAGTACTTGATTTTTAGAATGATAAAGAGTAGTTCGTATTTTGTATATCCTTCAAGATGCCCGTCTGGACTTTGGAATTTTGATTTAGAAAGGTTGTTTTTGGTTTTAAAAACTAAAAACAAACATAAAATACATCCATTAAGATGCCTAAATTAATCTACAAGTCTAATTCGTTTTAGAATCTGAAACCAACAAAACAAAACATTAATATTTGCTAAAACCAAATTTCTTACGTCAAAATTAGTCCAAATTTCAAAATTTTGAAAGATTCCGAACGAACGATCGAAAAGTTCAGAATTCGCAAAATATAGAGGGGGAAAAAGAAGGAAAAAGCCTTATGATATCGGTGTTTGAAGCGGATTTTTTATGTATGGAATTTGGGGAAATCTAGCAAAAAAGGACCCGAAAAAAGACGTTTTTTAGTGCAAAATGAAGAAAATAAGTTCTTTCATCAACTCCCCTGGAGGGGTATTTGGGTTGTCTAAACCCTTACTTTTAGCATCTATTTCTCTTATTTTACTCAAAATCTGCATCACTTTCAAACCTGAGTAGTTTCTCATGCCAGTCATATAGTCCTTTGCAAACCAAGCACTCCTCAGATCCAACCACTGCGCTACCCCATCCTGACTGTTTTTCTGCGGACAATAATGGGCAAGCATTAGATTTTGGAAATAATTGAATAGCATTGGGAGAAACGAATAGATACTTCCAGCCTTAGGATTTTCGTCAAAATATTTCACAATCTGGTTTGCCTTGAAGATATTTCGGTTCACAATTGCGTCACGGAGTTCAAAAGAGTTAAAGTCCTTGCTCACCCCTATCTGGTCTTCCACCACCTGCGGGGTCACTCTCCTATTCTCTTCTGGTAAAGAGAGCAAGACTTTATCCAATTCGCCCACCAGACGACTCAAATCCGCTCCAACGGCATCAGCGATCAGTTGCGTTGATTTAGGGTCTATACTGGTGTTTTTAGCCTTCAGATATTGCTCGATAAAGACAGGGAGGTCGCGATCACGCAGTTTTTTACTCTCAAAAAGCACGCCAGTCTGATGTATCGCCTTCACATACTCCCTCTTTCTTCCATCTATTGAGCCGTTCTTATGGCACATGACGAGGATGGTAGAGGGCATGGGAGCCTTGAAATACTTCTCTAAAGGCTCCGTATTCTTAATATTCTGGGCTTCTTTGACAATAAGTACCTGATACTCCGACATCATCGGATAGCGTTTAGCGGCATCCACAATTTGCGATGCATTGACATCAGAACCAAACAAAACAGTCTGATTGAAGTCTTTTTCCTCTGGCTGCAAGACATTCTCAGCAATCCAATTACTTATTTTGTCTATGTAATATGACTCCTCCCCCATCAGATAATAGATGGGGCGAAACTGACGTGCTTTCAGTTCGCTCATCACGGAATCGTATGTCACTACTGCCTGAGCCATGTTGCAAAATTAATAAAATTCTCCGACTTTCCATCAACATTTCGCACTTTTACCACCCTTTTTCAAAAAAAATGTGTAAGTTTGCAGCATGTACGAACTAAACCTGCCAAAATACGAGTTGCAACTGAGCGGGACACGGGAGAAGCCTGAGATTTTCGATTTCCTGCGTCGCCGTTTCGTGAAACTGACTCCTGAGGAATGGGTACGCCAGCATTTCGTGCATTGGCTCATCGAGCACAAAGGATATCCTAAGGGATTGTTAGGGAATGAGATCGAATTACGTGTGGGAGACAAAAAGTTGCGCTGCGACTCTATCCTATACGATCAACAGGCACAGCCAAAAATGATTATCGAGTATAAGGCACCTACCATTGCCTTGTCACAAAAGGTTTTCGACCAGATATCCGCTTATAACCTTTTATTGCATGTGGACTATCTGATGGTAAGTAACGGGATTGACCACTACTGTTGCAGCATGAACTACGAGCAGAAAGGTTACGACTTCCTGCCAGACATCCCTGATTATAATAAAATATAGGCGTGGAGAGAGTTCCACGCCTACATTGCAAACTGCTAAAAACCAATAGCCTTTATGCCTCCTCTGGAGTAACATCCTCCGCAGCCTTCTTCGTAGTCTTGCGGATGGCACGCTTACGTGTCTTCTTCTCCTCCACTCCAGTTGGAACCACCTTTACGCCAGCCAGTTCGGGATCAATCATAATACGACCGCAATACTCGCAGACGATAATTTTCTTGTGCATCTTGATATCCAACTGACGCTGAGGTGGAATCTTATTGAAGCAACCACCACAGGCATCACGCTGTACATAGACGATACCCAGACCATTACGGGCATTCTTACGGATGCGCTTGAAGGAAGTCAGCAGACGGGGTTCGATCTTTGCCTCCAGATCCTTCACTTTTGCCTTCAATTTATCCTCCTCGGCACGAGTCTCTTCCATGATCTCGTCAAGTTCGCCCTTCTTAACCTCAAGTGCTTGCTGACGATCCTGGATATTCTCCTGATTTTTTGCCAGTTCCTCTTTCTTCTCCTCGATACGGATTTGAGCCTCCTTAATTTTCTTATTGCAAAGTTCGATTTCAAGTGACTGGAACTCGATTTCCTTGGTCAGTGTATCATACTCACGGTTATTCTTCACGTCATTCAACTGATTCTTGTAACGCTCCACACTTGCCTTAGCCGTCTCTATCTCACCTTTCTTCATGGAGATAGCCTGCTCATACTCCTTGATATCGTTCTGAATCTTCTCAATACGAGTGGACAAGCCCTCAATCTCATCCTCAAGGTCTTGTACTTCCAGAGGCAGTTCACCTCTCAAGGCACGCTTCTCATCAATTCCTGAGAGCGTGGTCTGCAGTTGATAGAGGGTCTTCAGACGCTCCTCAACTGGCATGTCTGTTGGGTCTTTCTTTGCCATAATCTATAAATATATAATTGGATTTGTATTTGTCTCCGCAATATACGTCCTCACCTCAAGACACTCTTTTTGGATGATGTCCCAGAATATCTCACTGGTAAACTGCTCACTCTGATAGTGTCCGATGACACATATCTGGATGCGCTGCTCGTAGCCAAAATACTGGTGGTAGCGCATCTCACCTGTGATAAAGGCATCAGCACCCTGTCGTACGGCATCATCAAGGAGGAAATCACCAGCACCACCACAGATGGCAACACGCTGGATAGGACGACGTAACAGTTCATTACACTGGGCGCACTCCACGTCAAACTGCCTCTTGACCAACAGCACGAAGTCATCGGCAGCCATTGCCTCTGGCAGCGTACCTATCACACCACTCCCTGCCTCCAGACCATCCACGGTCTTCTGGGCGAAGAATGCCGTTTTCGTCAGTCCTAAATGCTCCGCTATCTTCCAGTTCACCCCGTCTTGCGCATTATCCATATTGGTATGCATCGAGATGACCACGATATCGTGCTTGATAGCCTTGATGACTGTACGTTGCACGTCATTGCCATCCGTAATCTGCTTCAGTCCACGGAATAGTAACGGATGATGGCTCACGATGAGGTTACACCCCTTCGCAATCGCCTCGTCCACGATGCGCTCGTTGACGTCCAGACACAATAATGCCCCTGAAACCTCCGCCTCTGTTAGTCCTACTTGCAGGCCAGCATTGTCCCAACTTTCCTGCAAGGGCAGAGGCGCGAATCGTTCAAGGGCGCTCAGCACTTGCTTTATTTTCACGCTTCTATATTGTTTGCTGCAAAGGTACGAAATCTTTTTTAATTAACAAAAAAAGACAAGGATATTTAACGTTCTTGACTTCTTCTGTCAAAACCCTATAGGCTTACGCCGCCTCCCCGATTAACGGGGAGCGCTCAAACATGACAGTAACTGGTACCGTCGAAGCAGTGCGTACAGAGACGTTCCTTCGGCAGACCAATCGACGTTATCAGGTCTTCCAGACTGGCGAACTTCACACTGGTCAGTCCCAGACGGCGGGCTATCTCGTCCACCATCCGCTGGTATTCAGGCGTACCAGTCTTCGCATAAGCCTCCAGGTTCTTCTTGTCATCCCCCTCGAAGTCTTTGATGATACGACGGGTGATCAACTCCAGATCGCTCTTGGAAGAGGTGAATCCGATATACTTACAGCCATAGACCAGTGGAGGACAGGAGATGCGCACATGCACTTCCTTGGCACCATTCTCGAAGAAGGTGCGCACGTTGTCACGCAACTGGGTGCCACGAACGATGGAGTCGTCGCAGAACACGATGCGCTGGTCTTTCAGGATGGCGGGATTGGGAATCAGTTTCATACGTGCCACCAGGTCACGACGGTTCTGGTTACCAGGGGTAAACGAGCGGGGCCACGTCGGCGTGTACTTCAGGACGGCACGTTTGTAGGGGATCCGCTTACCGTGCGAATAGCCCACTGCCATACCAACACCTGAGTCAGGAATACCACAGACGAGGTCGGCTTCCAAATCCTGGTCTTTCTCGCCCATCAGACATCCGTTCTTCTCACGCACATACTCAGTATTGACGCCCTCATAGTCGCTGGCAGGGAAGCCATAGTAGACCCAGAGGAACGAGCATATCTGGCAACGGCTCAACGGCTTCTGCATCACCTCGATCCCGCTGGTGCGCAAGCGGACGATCTCACCGGGACCGATGTCACGAAGCACCTTATAGTCGAGGTTCGGGAAACTCGTCGTCTCGCTCGACACGGCATAGGCACCCTCCTTCTGTCCGATGACGATAGGCGTACGCCCCAGAAAGTCGCGGGCAGCGATGATACCGTCCTCCGTCAGGATCAGCATCGAGCAGGAGCCATCAATCTTCTCATATACCTTATTAATACCCTCCACGAAGTCGTTTCCCATGTTGATCAGCAATGCCACCAACTCTGTCTGGTTGATATTGTTTGCCGACAACTCGCTGAAATGCATCCGTTTGGCAAGCAACTCGTCGGCTATCTCTCGCAGGTTATTGATCTTCGCCACCGTCACCACGGCATAGCGTCCCAGATGGGAGTTCACGATGATGGGCTGCGGGTCGGTGTCACTGATCACGCCCAGTCCCTGATGCCCGGAGAACGAATCCAGTTCATCCTCGAAACGAGAACGGAAATAATGACGCTCCAACGAGTGGATAGAACGGTTGAAACCCCTCTCCTCATCGAAGGTCACCAGTCCTGCACGTTTGGTTCCTAAATGCGAATTATAGTCGGTTCCGTAAAACAAGTCGTTTACGCAATCCTTTGTTGAGATAGTGCCGAAAAAGCCTCCCATTTTATTACCTTTATATTATTAATACCTTTCTTTAGGTCGGCAAAATTACAAAAAAAATCACAGATTATCCATCAACTCTTACATTTTTTTTGTATTTTTGTAGCGCATTATTGATATATGTAGGTATGCCATCACGACCTCAACTATTAATCGGAGCACTGCTAATACTCCTTGGCGGCATGATTTACCTTTCATTCCGACCCACCACCCTCCTACTCTTTCACGTGTTGGACGGACTGGGCGTGATGCCGCTGATGACATCCTGGAGAGACTGGGTGGCAGAATGGCAACCATCGGAGTTCGTGGTCTACTCATTGCCCGGCGGGCTATGGGCGGCATCTTATATCCTTCTGACCTACCCTCTGCTGCATCGCCAACAGGCATGGCTCCGCCTCGCCATCGCCGGCAGTGTCCCATTGATGGGCTTTGTCTCTGAACTGCTCCAACAAGGAAACCTACTCCCAGGAGTCTTCGACATCGCTGATTTATGCTGCTATGCCGTGCCTCTCCTACTCCTTATTCTATTTGAAAAATCTAAAAGCAATAAAATATGGCAAACTTCTTTGACCGCTTCAACAGCAAGCAACTGACGATTATTATCGTATGTATCACCGCCTGTTTCCTGATGATGGGCGCCTGTACCATGGTACTTGGCGACGAGAACCCTGACACTAAGAAAGAGAAGAAATTCGTGTTCGACGATGATGATGATGATGGCTCTGACGAGGGCGGACGCAAGTATAAGTTTATGGAAGAAGACCGCTCTGAGGGCAGCGAGGACAATAAGGACAGTGTGAAGGTCAAAAAGCCGATTGAGGGCGACCCCTATCAGGAACTCGACGAACTGATCGGCTTGGAGGACGTGAAGGCGGAGGTACGCTCCCTCGCCAACTACGTGAAGGTACAGAAACAGCGTAAAGACAAGGGGCTGAAGACCCCGAGTCTCAGTTACCACCTCGTATTCACGGGCAGTCCCGGTACAGGTAAGACTACCGTGGCACGTATCGTGTCACGCATCTATAAGGACTTAGGTATCCTGAAGAAGGGACATCTCGTGGAAACCGACCGTTCCGGACTCATCGGACAGTATGTCGGGCAGACCGCTCCACGTGTCAATGCCATGTGTGACTCCGCCCTTGGCGGTGTGCTTTTCATCGATGAGGCGTATGCCCTCACCCAGAGTGAGTCGAGCAACGACTACGGCGCAGAGGCTGTCGCCACGCTCTTGAAGCGCATGGAGGACGACCGTGACCGTCTCGTGGTTATCGTCGCTGGCTATACCAACGAGATGAAGAAATTCATCAATACCAACCCTGGCTTGGAGTCCCGCTTCAACCGCTATATCCATTTCCCCGACTATAGTGCCGACGAACTCTACAAAATTTTCCGGATGTACTTGAAGAAAAACCAGTACACCATCACCAAGGAGGCTGCCTCTTTCCTGCTAGAGCATCTGGAGCGGAAAGTGGCGATGAAAGACCGCAACTTTGGTAATGCCCGCTATGTGCGTAACATCTTCGAGAAAACCATTCAGGCTCAGGCGAACCGCATCGCCAAGGCTGGCAGAGTCTCTGACGAGGAACTGGTAGAGATCACCCTGTCCGACATTAGAAACGCCATGGCAGGGAAATAAGACCTGTCCTCGCCGTCTTCACCTGCACCAATCTGGACTGAAACCAGTTTCTTTTACTTGCCAAATTGAAAAATATCGTAATCTTTATTGTAAGCAGGTGATTCTATAGACAGCAGGTTGAGGACGGAATGGAAAATATAATGCTGCTCAAGCACTGCAGGAAGATCGGTCTTGTAGTCTCTGAAATCCTTCGAGGTCCATACGAGAAACGGTATCTCATACTGCACCTTTGGCGCCAGCCTCATGGGAATACCATGCATGAAGATATTGTTCTCGCCCAGTGACTCGCCATGGTCGGAAATAAATATCATGGCACTGTTCCAGTCTTCCAAGGAGCGTAAGGTATTAATCAGGCTGTCCAGAAGATAGTCGGTGTACAGGATGGTATTGTCGTACGCATTAACCAGCATACCGATATTCTTCTCACCTTCCTCCACATTCCTTGCCACGGGCTTATACATCTCAAACTCCTTCGGATATTTGTCGGCATAGTTAGGACCGTGACTCGTACTGGTATGCAGAATGATCAATACCTTATTCTTCTTACTGGACACTATCCGCTCATGAAGTCCTGTGAGAAGTATTCCGTCATAGCGGCTGTCCACATCTGGATATTTGGCACTGATATCACCGTCCGTGAGATACTCGTCAATATGGACAGGCGGCTCTCCCCAGTTGGATGTACGCCACGACACGTCAACACCTGTCCTGAAGGCATAGTTAGGCAGCAACTCATACAACTCCTCACTATTTTTAGGCTCAAGGATGGCTTTGGAGCCGGCAGTGGTGTATGTCGCGCATGAAGTAGCCTGGAACACTTTCAGTCCTTCTTGTTTCGACAGCAGAGGGTTGTTCTTGCGCTCATAACCATAGAGTTGGAAGTTGGCTTTTCTTGCCGACTCACCAATAACAAGGACTACCACCGTCTTCTCGTCATCCGCAATCCTGCCGTCAGGCAGTTTGATCTCCTCTGCCTGTTTGTCCATCTGATCACTGGTGATACGCATCGTATTCACAATATAGGACCATGGCTGCAGCAATCCTCCCAATTCGGTATCGTGCTGACCTATCCACAATGTCTGGTTGATATTCACCAACGCCATGACAAGGACGACAGCCAATGCACTACCACAATATACACCCAGTTTTTTCAGTGCTCCGAAAACGACAGGCTGCAACAGGCAGAACAAGGCAGGGAGCACACCAAAGACAATGATGAACAGCCATAGCGACCAACTAAAGAACCCTGACGCTTCTGAGTATCTGGTATTAAATACGTTCTCTATGGTTGTCGCATTCATCATCACACCGTAAGTAAAGATGAAATAAACAGCCGTAGCGTTAATGAGTGAGAGGATCGCAAGGAGGATACGCCCGACTATCCTCATGAAGAACATCACTAAATAGGTCATCATGAAGTTTAGTGCCAACATGATCACCACCAGTGACACCAGTAGGACAATCTTCCCACCTACGTTTTCATTCGTATTGTTGACTACATAGTTAAAGAAAGGTATGTTGTAAAACAACAACGTTCCTATGCTGACAACACATGAAAAAACAAAGAGGGAGATGGGGCGTATGAGGCTGTTTTTCATCTTTTTACTTCCTAACCACTTTCTGGTTGTTCACAATGACAATGCCGTGGGCGGAATCAGTTGCCTCCTGCCCGTTCAACTGGTAGGCAGTGGTAGCAGGATGCTCCACAACGACAGCACTACGTACTTCGCTGGGCTGTCCCATCTTCTCCACATACTCGGCTTGGGCTTTCTTCATCTGAGCAATAAACTCCGCATTACCTTGCAGGGCACAGAAGCCTATGCTTGCCGCCGTACGACTGGCATCCACATCGCTCTGCCAATGGGCACCTACGATGACACGGCTGTTACAATAGTCCCAACCACGACTGAAGATTTCAGTAGCACGCTGTGGGGCGATCTGTGCCAAGAGCAGGGAGATGGTCCAGCCACGCAGGCTATGTCCGGAGGGGTAACTGCCCTCACCACGCAAATCATCCTCCTCATGTGACGGCATCGCGTCGTCGAAACGCTCGAAGGGACGCTGACGACCGTAGAAAGCCTTGGGCTCCTTACGCATAGGATCTGTCGTAGCGAGACTGGTCTCCATCAACTTCCATATCTCAGGGGTGTTGGTCTCATTGATTTCCAGTCCAAACGCCTCCTTCCACTGCAAGAAGAGTTTGGCATGGTCGTCCCATTCCGCATCGGCAATGGCAAGAGCCACACGATCGGCATCCTGTCGCTGTTGCTTGCCCCAGCCATAGCGCACCACGTCATTAGCAAACTCCGGACTGTCGAAGGCTGGAGGTGCTGGCATGATATCAACCAGTTTAGGGAGTTGGTCGAGTTCAATATACGGTTGCACGGTCTGTGCAAAATTTGTCGTTGTGCCGCAGATAGTCAGGATGGCGGCAAGCATCCATTGTCTTTTCTTCATATCATTTAAATTTTGGTTTTTCCATTATTGCGTGCAAAAGTACAAAAAAAGTTTGAAAATTGTTACTAATCGTCATCACTTTTTCTTTTTGATACGTTTCGCGAGACCAATAGCACCTGTAGGACAGACCAGTCGGCAAAGATGACAGCCGACACATTTGGTGCCGGCAACACGAGGCTGTCGCTTTACGGTATCAAAGTTAATTGCCTGATGTCCACCATCCGCACAGGAGATGTAACATCTGCCACACCCAATACACTGGTCATAGTCTATTTTAGGGAAGACTATTGTCTCGCGGTCGAGGTCGGAGGGCAACACAAAGTTAGGCAACTGCTCACCGACAAGTGTTTCCAGCCGGTCTACACCTCGCTCTGCCATATAATGTTGCAAACCCAGTATGAGGTCATCGATAATACGGTAGCCATACTGCATGACTGCAGTGCATACCTGCACATTTCGGCAGCCCAACTGGATAAACTCCAAGGCATCGCGCCACGTCTCAATGCCATGTGTGACTCCGCCCTTGACGGTGTGCTTTTCATCGATGAGGCGTATGCCCTCACCCAGAGTGAGTCGAGCAACGACTACGGCGCAGAGGCTGTCGCCACGCTCTTGAAGCGCATGGAGGACGACCGTGACCGTCTCGTGGTTATCGTCGCTGGCTATACCAACGAGATGAAGAAATTCATCAATACCAACCCTGGCTTGGAGTCCCGCTTCAACCGCTATATCCATTTCCCCGACTATAGTGCCGACGAACTCTACAAAATTTTCCGGATGTACTTGAAGAAAAACCAGTACACCATCACCAAGGAGGCTGCCTCTTTCCTGCTAGAGCATCTGGAGCGGAAAGTGGCGATGAAAGACCGCAACTTTGGTAATGCCCGCTATGTGCGTAACATCTTCGAGAAAACCATTCAGGCTCAGGCGAACCGCATCGCCAAGGCTGGCAGAGTCTCTGACGAGGAACTGGTAGAGATCACCCTGTCCGACATCAAGAATGCGATTTAACTCACATAAAATTTGGTTTTCTTCTTACTTTTCCATATCTTTGCAACGAATTTGTGGTCGAATTGCCAAAAATTCGTAATGGAAACAGTTTCTAATGAATTAAAACGCCTGTAAAACATGAAGATAGAAAGACCTGCTTATATGCAACAACTCATCGAATCGAAAGACAATGGGCTGATAAAAATAGTTACTGGACTACGACGTGTAGGCAAGTCATACTTGATGAAGACGCTATTTAAGGAGTATCTTTTGAAGGAAGGTGTCAGCAAAGACCACATCCTCATCATTGACTTGGAGGACAGAAAGCAGAAAGCGTTCAAAGACCCAGACTATCTGTTGGATTGGATTGATGAGCGGATGGCAGATGCTGACCAGTACTACGTCATCATCGATGAGGTGCAGAAGGTAGAAGAGTTTGTTGATATGCTGGGGTCTCTGGTAGTCAAGGACAATGCTGACGTCTATGTTACTGGCTCCAATTCACATTTCCTATCAAGTGACATTGCCACGGAGTTTCGTGGCCGTGGCGATGAGATTCATGTCTGGCCGCTTACATTTAAGGAATATATGACGGCATACGAAGGCGACGTATTTGAAGGATGGCAGGAATACTACACATACGGAGGTCTTCCGAAGATACTGTCGATTCATGGCGATGACAAGAAGGCCACTTATCTGCGTAATCTGTATAGGACAGTATATCTGAGTGACATCTATGAGCGTCATGACATAGAGAACAAAGCAGAGTTCGAAGAGTTAGTGCGCATACTGGCATCAAGTGTCGGCAGCCCCGTTAATCCGACTAATCTGTCTAATACGTTCAAAACCGTCAAGCAACTGAAGAACATAACAGATAAGACCATTGAGACATACCTTGGCTATCTGGAAGATGCCTTTTTGATAGAGAAATCTGAGCGATATGACATTAAGGGAAAGAAATATATTGGCACCACGCCCAAATACTATTTCAAAGATATGGGAATCAGAAATGCCATCCTTTCGTTCCGTCAGACTGAAGAGAACCATCTGATGGAGAATATTATATACAATGAGATGCGCTATCGCAGATTCCTTGTCGATGTCGGCAATGTCAATATCAGAGTAAGGAATGAGAAAGGTGAACTTCAGCGGGTGACTTTGGAAGTTGATTTTGTCTGCAACCTCGGGTCGAGAAAATACTATTTGCAGTCTGCATACAGATTGCCTGACGAAGAAAAGATGAAGCAGGAGAAGCGTTCGTTGACACAGATTAGTGACTCATTCAAGAAAATTGTAATTGTAGGTGAGCGGATGAAGTTGCAGCGAGATGAGCAGGGGATAGTCTTGATGGGAATCTACGAGTTCCTTGCTGATGAGAATTTACTAGATGCTTAGAGTTTCTGCTATTTGCTTTCCCTCGCTATGTGAACAGCGACCTCAGGAGTGAGAGTAAGAGGTAAGAAACAAGGGGTGTACGAGACGCGAGTTCAATAAAGGAACCCAAGCATCCAAAGTGGCAGTTTTGCTCCATCAGACATGTCCCAGTCGTCTGCAAAGACGTATGAGTTTTCAACTCCTGCGATTTGTGAAAAGTCCTTGCTGCGTCCACCAATTTCAAAGGTGTATTTAGAGTCCACCTTGAAATCTCTTTGTGTCTTACAAATCACGAAAGTGTCACTTTTTGAGATAAGATAATTATTATCAGATTGTTAGACATGGTGACACTTTTTCTAAAAGTGTCACTTTTTATGCGTTTTTACAAGATTTCATGTAAAAGTCTTGCATAATCGCCCAAAATTTTGTACCTTTGTATACTAATTAAATACCAGAAAAATGAAAATAACCATCATTAACAAAGAGAGAACAGAGAAAAGGTACTCGCGTGTGGAACTCGACGAGTTCGTGGCGCAGTTGAAAGACGGCACCTACCGTCAGGAGAGCACCTCAAGCGATGCCCGCAAGGAGGTATGCTTTGCCGCCGAGTGGATGAAGCAGAACGGAGAACTAAAAGCCAAAACCGACAACCATCTGATACTTTTGTCGCTGGAGAATCTGCGCGATCTGACCACTGTCCGCGAATACAAGGATATGGCGAATCGTCAACTTTACACCATGCTTTGTTTTATTGGTGATGACGGTCACTCGCTGCACATTGTCTGCCGCTACACTGGATTGCTGCTGAACGCCTATCGCAAACTCCACTACATCTACTCCACACAGTTGGGTACGCAGGTGGCTGACCATGAGCCGTCGCTCGCCACCAGTTGCAAGGTCAACTATGACCCACAACCCTATTACAACCCCGAGGCGCTCGCCATCATCGTGTCGGAGGAACCTGAGGATGTTCCCGAATACCGCATCACGCAGGAAGACATCAGCGATTTCAACTACCCTGAGGAGATTCCCGGCATGAGCGTACACGACAGCAGGATGCGCCGCTTCCACGACTGCCTGGACGCTGCCACCGAGGCACATCTCGACGAAGAGGACAAGCAACTCTTCGCCATAGCCGTACTCGAACGACTTGCCGACGGCTGCCGACAGATGGGACTGCCCCAGGCTTGGTGCGCCCGTGTAGCCTCGTTCTATCCACGCATCGCCGACAGCGTCAGTCGCGACACCATCGAGAGCGTCTTCCGGTCGGCATATCTGAAAGAGACGTTGAAGACCCTCCCCCTGAAGTTCACCCGTCCCTCCGCCCTGCTTACATTCAAGACGGAGGCTTATATGAAGGAGTACTACACGCTGCGTCTGAACGTGATGACGGGTGTGCCCGAATACCGCCAGAATGCCCTGGGCTATGGTTTCCTGCCGCTCGACCAGGCTGCCCGCAACACAATGGCCATCAAAGCCCTGAAGGCAGGGGTCGAGTCATGGGATAAGGACCTGAACCGCTACATCGACTCGAATCTCATCCCACGCTACTACCCGATGGAGGACTTCATCCGACACCTGCCCCAGTGGAACGGCAAGCATGACTATGTGGGCGAACTGGCCCGCCGTGTGAAGACCGACAACCCCTTCTGGGAGGAAGACTTCCATAAGTGGATGCTCTCAATGGTGGCGCAATGGCTCGGCAAAAACCGACAGCAAGGCAATGCCATCGTACCCCTGCTCATCGGACCGCAAGGCTCAGGCAAGACCACCTTCTGCAGCCGTCTGCTGCCCGGCTATCTGCATACCTACTTCGACGATCGTCTCTCGATGAAGAACGACAACGACATCTTCCTCGCTATGTCGGGCTACGCGCTCATCAACATCGACGAGTTCGATGCCATGTCGAAGTCGCAGCAGCCCATCCTGAAGTATCTGCTCTCGAAACACGACGTGAAGTTCCGTCCGCCCTACGGCAAGACGATGGAGGAGCGCCGTCGCTTCGCTTCGTTCATCGCCACGACCAACAACCGCCGCCCGCTCGTCGACCCCACCGGCTCACGCCGCTTCATCTGCGTCTATGCCGACGAGATCGACAACTCCGGCAATATCAACTACGAACAACTCTACGCCCAACTCTATGCCGAACTGCAGCAGGGCAAACGTTACTGGATGGACGACGAGGACAACCTGCGCATCATCGGGCAGAACGACCAGTTCCAGCGCGTGTCGAGTTACGAGGATATGATCAACAGAACCTATCTGCCGCCTGACGAAACCCCAACCAAGACAAAAGCCGTGCTCGTGCAGGATATCATGAGGCTGCTTGCGGAGCGCTTCCCCACCTTTACCATTACCAAAGGTACGGATATGGAACTGGGCAGGCGGCTGGTTCGTATGGGTTACAAGAAGGTTCGTCGCGCCAAGGGCTCGGCTTTTGTCATTCAGGAGAAACCTTCTGACTGACCAAAACAAGTTGTTTTGGTAGCAAGAAGATAGGGTTAACGATAGGATGAGACCATCTTAACGACACCAAAACAAGTTGTTTTGCCGGCAGTGCAGGTAGTGTAACTTCGATAAAAAGGTACACTCTGCTTAACAAACTGTCAGTGAGACGATTAGAAAGAATAGTGTAACTTTACAGAAAATCAACAAAGAAAATATGTCAGTATATATCAGACTTATCAGGAACAATATCAAGCGCAGCAGTTCTTTTGGTAAATACTTCGCAAAAACAGTGAGTCAGGGCGAGGTGACACTCGATGAGATAGCCGCCGAGGCCTGCCGCAACAGTGGCTTTTCAGAAGGTTCTGTCATCGGAGTTGCCACGGAGATTCAGGACATCATGAAGCAGAGGCTTCGCGAAGGGCAGACCGTCGTACTTCCCGGTATCGGCAGGTTCAGTCTTCGTGTAGAAAGTATAGGTGTCGATGATCCGAAGCAATTCAACATCGGTCGTCATATCACCCGTATCATCTGCGGTTTTCTTCCTGCCGGTCGCCGTATCGCCGGAGGACGAATCCTCTACGACCTCTGCGACGGTGTCAAGGCTGTTTGGCAGAAAGGCTACAAACCGTAATCCATCTCCAGCCCCATGATGTCTGGGTTTTCTTCCGCCGCACTCCAGTCGTATGCGCTGTGGCAGTATCTGTTCCATGGGGTTATTGTTTCGCTGTTGTAGCCACCAGGGGAGTCGCGCATGGTCTCGAAACTAGCACAGAGCGAGTTCTCCAGGTCGTCGAGCAAGACCACGACGCTACGGTGTGGTGAAGACCGACTTCACTTTTCCCATTGACACAAGACCTCTCACTGAGTGGCTGGCAGAGCGCAACCACTAATTCTTCATATCGAAGCCGAGGCGTATACCATCGTAGTTCTTGGAGAGTTCCCCAACTTTCTGGACGGTATCATTGCCGCTCATGGCTGCCAATACCTGAAGGACGTTAAGTAGTTTCTTTGACTCGAAGAGGAGGGAGATTCCGTGATACTCACGCTTAGCATAGCAGTTAATAGTCAATAGCAAGGTTTTCATGGTAACCTTAGCGGTCTCTTCCTCAAGGGTCCATGTACCACTGAAAGACTTACCTGCGATAGAAGCCTTAAACGAACCGTCCTCATTGAAGGTGACGAAAGTATTCTGGGCTGACAGTCCCGTCTTCTGGAAATAGGGAGTCAGTTCCTGCTCTATCTTGGTAGCGGCTACCTCACCACCAGCCTTAGCAAGAAGATTCTTGCTGGTAAAGGCACAACCAGGTCCCTCGTAATGCCATGTGCCAACCAGTCCACGTTGCGTCACTTTATCAAGACCAATAACACTGGTGAAGGCATTAGCCAATGTTCCTCCACTTCCAATGGTCTGCAACAGGGTTCCTGCCCCACATGAGGTTAATACAATGCCTGCTGTCAACAGCATGGCAAAACTGGTCATTGCTACTACGGACTTTCTCATCTTTCTCATTTTTTATATTCTGAAACTAAAATAATATCGATATCATACGCTCCAAGTGGGGTATCCTACCAGTCGGAGAGGCTCGCTTTCGCCTCAATAGGCTTCTCCACATCATCAGGAAGGGCGGAGAAGAAATCGAAACCTGTGAGTTCCTCTATCTCATCGACACTACGGACCGCCTCACGCATGGGTTGGCTACTACCGTTATTCTCATAGACAAAGCCGATAGCGGCAGGACTCTTGCCCGTACGCAGCACCACTTTATAGAAAGCCTCAGGAACAGTGATGCGACGGTTGCGTTGTCTGCCTATCGTCTTATGGGTATCACCACGCAGGATGGGACCACAGACGATATACACACGGTCGTAACGCTTTGCCCATGTACGACAGAGCATCTCCAAGTCGTTCCAGTCGCCACCATTCAGTTTACTATTCTGCGGACAGATATTCGTCATGAGGAACGACTCTTCCTGTGCCCGCTGGCTCCATTTGTTATCACCAGAGGGACACATGTGTCCACGGCTATAGCCTGACTGCATATAGTCGAAAGTCGTGACGGGATTGCTCACAGCACTGTCGGGATGGAAGGCGACACCCTTACGCTTGTAGTTGCCAGATACATGATTACCTGTCAGATACCATGCCACGGCAAGGGGTATGCGCATCGACTGGGAATACCATGCCTTATAGGCGTAACGCAGAAGAGGTATCGCCTCCTGATTGACACGTACATCCGTCAGACTGCTTTCCTGCTCTGACGGCACACTACTACTCTTGGTTTTCTGTCCGCAAGACTGCAGACAAAGCAGCATGACCGCTGCCAATATAAGGGAGACTCTTTTCATCCGCTAACTCATTCGGGTATATATGTAAATAGAGAATATCAATACCAGCATCGTACTGCATAGTGCCGCTGCTGTCATCAAGGCAAGAAAGGCTATCGCCTGTAATGGCAGGATACCACCGATGAGCATTCCACAGAGCAACGAGGGCACGAAGACCAGTCCCACCAACAGCAACTGCGAGAGGACAGGCGCAAAAGCACGGGTTATCGCCTTGGTCAGAAAGGGACGTAAAGCCTCACGCTGACTGGCACCATTACCACGCAGATACTCATACAACTCCTTATGCGTACGACACTCAAGAACGTATGTCGTGATGCCACGACGGCATACAAAAAGCGCCTCGGCTTGCAGCATCGTCATCACAGGAATAAAGACATAGGCACCTAACAGACGGTCTACATCCATCAGCAGCAATACCAATATGCCCATCACAAAAGTGACAATTGTCATACTCACATAGATGGGGATGCTCTGCCAGCGCTTACGGCAATAGACAGCGGTGGCGACACCACTGGTCAACAGCACCCACAGGATATTCAGCCATGCCTTGTCCCACAGGAAGATATAATAAAGACACAAGGCAATAACGGCAAGGGTGACGGTCAGTCGTCCAACCACTGATGCCGACATCCTTAGGAAACGACGGTCTAAGCGGAAGAGTATCAAGGCTGGCACCACCAACAGCAGGATGCCGATAATCAGTCGCACGATAGTGATATTCATAATTGTATCTGATTTTGTAGGATTCGTGAATTAACAGCAAAGACGGTTGCCCCCTGACGAGCCGCTTCCCGCAGCATGTCATCGACTGTCTGCATCGCCTCCGCACTGATAGGAAGGGCTGGCTCGTCAACTATCAGCAACCGCTTCCCCAACTGCATCGCATTCTGGAGTAGCAACAGGTAACGATCGTCAGCAGACAACTCACCCCATCGCCGTCCGTCAGTAGGTACCCGATAGGATGACCCACCCTTATTGACTTTTAGTCCAAACAACATCTCCGAGAGGTCGGCAATACTGTCGTAGTCCTCGATTGCCGTCAGATATTGGGGCACATAGGCGATCTGGCGACGGAAATAGGGAGCGGAGCGGGGTGTCAACAGTTCCCCGTCAATACTGATATGTCCTTTCTCAATTGGTATCATACCAAGGACAGCACGCAGGATGGTGGTCTTGCCAGTCCCTTTCGCACCTGTCAGGCACACCAGTTGTCCGTCGCCCACCGTCAGGGAGAGCGAGTGAACCAACGGATCTATCGTTACGTTATGCAGTTCTAACATCTTTTTATTTTGGTGCAAAGATAATAAATAATTGAGAATTAAGAATTGAGAATTGAGAATTTTTACTAATTTTGCACCATGAAGACGAGAATGAGGCGAATGCCTGCCGAATGGGAGCACCAGAGTGCCGTGCAGTTGACCATGCCGCATGAGCATACCGACTGGGCTCCCATCCTGCCTGAAATCATGGAGGTCTATGAGGAGATGAAACGGGAAATCAGCAAGCGTGAGCCACTGATCATCGTGGATGATATCCCCCATAACGACACCTGGGCTCGTGACCATGGCTTTATCACCGTAGAGGAGGACGGAGAACTGCGTCTCCTCGACTTTCGGTTCAACGGCTGGGGTGAGAAATTCCCCGCTGATCTGGATAACGAGATTAACAGGCACCTCTATGAGCGAGGCTTGGTGAAAGGTATCTACGAGCCGCATCTGGACTTCGTGTTAGAGGGTGGTAGCATCGAGAGCGACGGCAAGGGTACTGTCTTTACGACAACTTGTTGCCTGATGGCTCCGCATCGTAACCAGCCACTGACCCAGGAGGAGATAGAGCAGCGTCTGAAAGAGTATCTTGGTGCCGAGCGTATTGTATGGCTAAACCACGGAAGCCTCATAGGCGACGACACGGATGGACATATCGACACCTTGGTGCGCATCGCTCCTAACGACACCTTATTATATACGGGAGGCGACAAGGAGCATCCCGACTTGGCAGAGATGGAGAAGGAACTGTCGTGTCTACGGTCATGCCATGACCGTCCCTACCGACTACAGAGACTGCCACTCCCCCGCCCCATCTATGATGAAGGTGAGAGGTTGCCTGCCACCTATGCCAATTACCTCGTCATCAACGGTGCCGTACTGGTACCCACCTACGGACAACCCGACCTGGACGCTGAGGCTATGCGGACAATTGGCGAGGCTTTCCCCGACAGGGAAATCGTTGGTATCGACTGTCGTGCCGTCATCAAGCAACATGGCAGCCTACATTGTTGTACTATGCAATATTATTGATAGAAGATGGAAGAAGTATGAAGATAGGTTTTTTACAACAGCACAACACGGCGGACACGAAGCAGAACCTGCTCCGTCTTGCCGAAGGTATCAGTGACCTTGCCAAGCGAGGCGCAGAACTGATTGTCTTACAGGAACTGCATAACTCCCTATATTTCTGTCAGGTGGAGGACGTGAATAACTTCAACCTTGCAGAGCCGATTCCGGGTCCCTCTACTGCTTTCTTTGGGGAACTCGCCAAACAGTTTGGCGTGGTGATAGTCACCTCTCTCTTCGAGCGCAGGGCACCCGGACTGTATCATAACACGGCAGTGGTGCTGGAGAAAGACGGTAATATCGCAGGTATCTATCGGAAGATGCATATCCCCGATGACCCCGGATATTATGAGAAATTCTATTTCACTCCTGGTGACTTAGGGTTCCATCCTATTGAGACCTCTGTAGGAAGACTGGGTGTCCTCGTCTGCTGGGACCAGTGGTATCCGGAGGCTGCCCGTCTGATGGCACTACAGGGTGCCGAACTGCTCATCTACCCCACCGCTATCGGATACGACCCCAACGACACACCAGAGGAACAGGAACGACAGCGCATGGCATGGCAGACCGTCCAGCGTGGACATGCCGTAGCAAACGGACTCCCTGTCGTCACCGTCAACCGTGTAGGAGATGAGGATGGGGTACCTTTCTGGGGAACTTCCTTCGTAGCGGGACCACAGGGAGAACTCTATTACGAGGCGTCCACCACTGAGGAGGAAAGCATCATCGTGGAGATAGACATGCATCGCTCCGAGCAGGTACGCCGCTGGTGGCCCTTCCTGCGTGACAGGAGAATAGACGAATACGGGGATATCACCCAACGGTTTATCGATTGATCCATGCGACGTTCACTGGCTCGGATGCTTCTGACCCTTTCCAGTAATTCTCGGAAGTAGTCCTTGCCAAATACTGCCGTTCCCTGCTTCAGCCGTTCGTCATCCAGCACAAAGCCCTTGCGGATATATTCATTCAGAATCTTGGTCGCCCAAATGCGGAACTTTGTAACTCGTGCAAACGACACCCGATAGCCGACGGCGATGATAGCATCGAGAGAATAAAATATTGTCTCGTTCTTCTGCGTTTTGCCTTCAATAGCACCATGCTGAGTGGTTATTTCCATTTTGGAAACAACCACTTCTTTGTCCAGTTCTCCCTCTTCAAAAATATGAGCCAGATGTTTACTGATGGCTGGTATGCCGACACCAAAAAGTTGCGCCATCGCCTTCTGCGTAGCCCATATCGTTTCATCCTTGATGACCACCTGCACCCTGCCTTCCTCATCAGGCAATTGGTATAATATAAATTGTATCTCGTTGTTCATATTAAAATATAGATTACCAAAGTATAATCTTTTAGAGTTACCCACTATGTGTATTATAGTTTCTCAATTTGCATTAAATGTTAGCCAGTAACCAGAAATGAATCTAACTTTTATTGACAAGTTTGTCAATTATCTCGTTCATTCTCTGTCTATTAATTTGACGTTCAAAACTTATTGGAAAAGATGGATTATCCCTTGAAATCTGTTCAAAAAAGATTTTTGCACAATCAATCTTTGCACTTTCTTTTGGACGCAGATCTGTTTCTTGATTGACATCTTTGGTTTCAACGACAACATTCATAGACATAGTACCATCTTTCTTTTTGACAATATACATAAAGTCTGGTGAATAGGTCTCGTCTGTGATGGTTGGAATTCGGATACTACTACTTGGAATCTTGCCATACACAATTAACTCAGCGACATCAATCTTGTCTAAGATATTAGTTCTTTCCAATGGTGAATCGAAAGCAATAGGCTCATAGAGATATTCCGCAGGAGTTTTGGAATCATCTGTTTTCTTTCCGATTCTTCCCATAACGACCTCATCTCTCACGCTTCCATCTTCTTTCGTGAGCGCAGTTGTTCTTGTTCGATAATTGGCCTGTTTATAGGATATACACCCACCTAAATTCTTGATTTTCCAATCTCTGAATCTGCCAATGAATTGAGACAGCGTCAAATCGTTAATCAGGTTCTTGTTAAACCCTTCATGTTTCTTTGCGTATTCACAAATGGCTTTATGGATGGTTTCAATAGGAATCGCAGTACCTTTGTTGGCTCGTTTTAAGAAATCGTTATAAGGCAAATCTCTTCCATATACCATATAGGTGACGTTTGCTTCACTAATGACAGTCGCGCCATCTTGATCAACTTGAATTTCAGAACGCTCAGAAGAAACAGACATTCTAGAGAACACACCCTCTTCTAATAAAGAAGGAAATGCCTTTTCTATTTCTTTATCAATATCATTCTGATAGAACATCAAATACTTCTTATTAATCTCCTTCCATAAGGATTCTATCTTTTGATAATTGTCTTTGCGTATCTTAACCATTAATCGGTTATTCGTAGCATTCCTGTCAATAACCTTATTCAAGTTCAATTTATCAAGTTCAAACTCAGGATATTGGTTTTTAAAGTCCATCACTTTGTCATCAATGACTATAAAATTGGAACCTTCCATTGTAACCAATTCTTTTTGCATTAATTCCATCAACAATAACATTCGATTAGCCAAACCACGTTGATTCGCAACACGGTCAAGTTCATCACTATTCAAGATGATATGTTCAACGGTCTTCTTTGCAACATCGCCATTTATCTCACGTACCAACCTATCTGCAAAATCCTTTTCCGTGAAGTCAACAATATAGTTGAGCATAAAGTCCTGACTGGTAGTTCTGTTGCCGTATTCATCCACAGGCAGGCGCAGTCCGCGACCCACCTCCTGCAATTTGCTGGTCTCGCTACCACTTGAGCGCAGTTTGGCAATAGTGAATACATTCGGATTATCCCAGCCCTCTTTTAGCGTCCATTTTGAGAACAGGAAACGGCGAACATTCCATTTCCCCTCTTCATTTTTAAACGACAGGAGTTTCTTCTTGTTACGCAGAATATCGTCCACCTCTTCCGCAATAGCCTCATCGCTGTCACTATTGTCCTTGGCAAAATAGCCTGCTCGGCATCCTGCTATATCGTTAAGGCTTGCTTTCAGATAGTCTGTATATTCTGGTGAGTTCTCATCGTTCTTTAGTTCTTCCTTTATCTGGTATTCCAACCACTTGTCAAAAATATCGCGAAGCCAGGCATTCTGCCCTTCGTCATCACCTCGGAATGAAACAATGTTGTCGATAAAGAATAGCGCTAGCGTCTTGATTTTGCTCTCACGGTGAAACAGAATACGCTCTGTCTCAAAATGCCGTTGGATAGCCATCCTCACCATATTCTCCTGATAGGATGTGCTGTAGATGTCCGCCGTAAAATCGTCACCCACATGCTTCGTCTGCCCGTTCGACAGTTCCACCCCCGAACTGCTGATGCCACTTATCATAACACCAGAAAGATGGTCGCTCATGATGCCAAGCGATTCGTCCTTATGCAATTCAAATCGTTGGGTATGATCCTTCTTAGTGAAGTGCATGGTCACGCTTTCCCGTCCATTAATAGAGATGATTTTTACTTTCTCGTTCTCTGACGTGGTGGGATTGAAGTGTTCTTTGGCTACACCCTTAATCAGGTTTTGGTTAAAGGCGTCACAAGCAGTCAGGTTATAGAGCAGATTCAGATAGTCCTTGTGCGTTTCCTTCTTCTTGTTAATGGTTTCCGTTATCTCTGGGAATGTTGCGCCAAAACGGATAATACATTGTGGTGCCATTTCGCTCAGAATACGCTTATAGGTCGTGTTGCTGCGTTCAAAGCGGTGGGGCTCGTCAATGATGACGATGGGGCGTGTGGCCTTGACGGCATCTAATGGGCGCACAAAGCCTTGCACGGCTATGTCGTAGTCCTTCTTATCCAGTAACTTGCCTTTCTGAAGCAACTGCTGATTAACAACAATGACATAGATTCTGTTCTTATTCTGACAAGAGCCATTTACAAAGTCACGTACTGAAGAGGGGAAATAGTTGTGCCCCTTCTTCTTTTTCTTCAGGGCCGACACTTCGCACAACTCAATCTCTGTACCATAGCCCAACGTGTCGCGGAAATGCCTTTGTACGTAAGGGTCGCTGATAAACTGAACGGCTCCAGACTTCACCGGTAGCGAGTGTACCACAACGACGAATTTATTGAAACCATAACGCTTATGCAGTTCATAGATGGAATGGGTATAAACGTATGTCTTACCTGTTCCTGTTTCCATCTTAATGTCCAGATTCAGCGTTCTCTTTTCTGGCAGCACCACCTTTCTATTATATGGTTTCATTTCCTGCGTAAAAAGAATATTACGAAGGTTATGCTCCGTTGCGACATCCTTATGGTCTATTAGTGGATTCTCGTAAGGTTTGACAGGAGCCTCCAAATGCGTCTGTTTAAAGACTTCTGCCAAACGCTCAACGGGTATCTGCTGATGTGGTAATCCTGCTTCGAGTATGATATCCATATCGTTCGTTTAGTATCTGATGTCAATATTAATCTTGATTTGTTTCTCGCCTTCATTCAGCAAAGGCAGGTTCTTCTTCAGGGCATCCGTTGCGCCAAAGTTGAAACTATAGCCGAAGAGCACTATATAGTGAGGTCCCCAGTCTGTCTGTTCACCATATTTATCGACCAATGCCGTAATAGCCTCGTCGCTCATGCCCTCGTCAGTCAGATAGAGGTGGTCGCCACATTGGTAAGCGGTATAGTCTGCCAGCGTCACTTCCTCAACTTTAGCATTCATGCCATAACCGTCACGTACCTTCCATGTTTCGAGTACCGTTTCTCGTCCGAACTCCTCTAACATGTTGTTGGCAAAGCCCGCTGCATTAGGGTCAAACTCTATCATCTTGTCAAGTACATTCTCAGGAACGTCTCTCAATGTATAATGCTTAAAGCCTAAGTCACCTGCAAACAGCGGATTCTCGGATTTGATCTTTGCAGCAGCACGCTTTATGCGCTCCTGACCGATTTCGTCGATGGTGCGGTAGCCAGCCTTGAAAGCATCAGATTGCTCTGAGAAAGACTCCTTCCATTGCACCATAACGTAATGAAGCCTTTTGTCATTCAATTCCATGACCGCCTGTGCTGTTGTTCCCGACCCTGAGAAAAAATCCACAACAAAAATTTCTTTATCTTTGCATGGGTCTATCCCCTGTCCTATGATTTGCTTAATGTAGTCAACTGGCTTTGGGAAATCAAAATAATCTTTGCCAGCGAATAGTTCTGTCAATTCACGTGTTCCTTGTGAACTGTAAACGGTGTCAAAAAGACTGCTAAATCCTGTATATTCACTTTGAAGGTCTTTAACAAATTTCTTTCTCCTCGGTCGACCGTTTACATCAGCAGGCCAAATTATTTCATTGTTCTTAATAAGTTCGGTCATGTGTTCTCTTCCATATCTCCAACCTGTCGGTGGACATGCATAAATAATTCCTGTTGCAGGATTTACAAGCTCGTAATGTAAGTTTGGTCGCTGCGATTCTGTTGCCAAGCCAACCATGTTGTCACTCATCCAGTCTCCACGAGGGTCATTGTCTGGATTGGAATATTTTGACATGTCAGATAACTTTCCTCTGATTCTGTTTTCTTCTTTCCTTCCATAGCAAAGGAGATAGTCGTGATCCATCGAAACTCCGTTTTTTGTACGACTGTCTGGTTGTTGTCTTTTCTTCCATATAAATGAAGAAATAAAACATTCTTCTCCAAAAATATAGTCGCAAAGCAACTTCAAGTTTGCCTGCTCATTATCATCAATGGAAATAAAGATAACACCATCTTTTGACAGCAATTCACGGGCCAATTGCAAGCGAGGCGACATAAACATCAGCCAGGCGGAATGGGTGCTACTGCCACGAGAAGTCAAATCAAGAATACGTTTAGCCTCATCTTCTTCAATGCTCAGTTTCTTTTCCAATTCTTCTGGAGTGAAGCGAAACTTATCGTTATACACGAATCCATCACTACCTGTGTTGTAAGGGGGGTCAATGTAGATGCACTTCACCTTACCAGCATACGATTTCAGCAGATGCTTCAATGCGTCAAGGTTGTCACCACTAATGTAAATGTTCTCGCTGTCCTTGTTCTCTGGTTTTTCGTTATGCTCCAAGTCTGGTTCAATAACCGTCGTGGTATCTATCGATGCTATCAGATTAGCATAGTCCTTGCCCAGAAAGTCGAGCGAATATCCCTCATTACTGATATCCACCTCGTCCTTCATTATATCCTTGAAACGCTCAATATCAAATGCTCCTTCAGATGTAAAGCACCCGGGGAAATACTCTCTCAAAGCCTCCAACTTCTTTGTATTCGGCTTTGTTTCTGCATTCTTATCAATAATTTGCTTTATCATATCATTTATCGTTAATCAATTTAACAAATTCATTAGCAATTTCTTCTGCAGTCATTAAAGCAGATGTCAACGCTTTTCGTCCAGCCAATGTAGGGCTAAAATCCATAACCTGTTGCTTTGTTATGTTATGCCATATAGGCAATATTGTCTTGCCTTTAGTCATCTCAATAATAAAAGCCCTCAATTTGCCGCATCTTCATAGATAATATAGAGGCAGAAGTGTTTTTTGTGATACTCTTCTGTGTACTCAATATCTTGGAAGATCTGTCTGCTTCAATCTTAATATCCATACACTTACAAACTTACAGGCACAAGCCCTGATTTGTTCCTTTTCTAATTTGTGGTACAAATGTACAACTTTTCTTTGAGAATCTCAACATCCCTTTGAGGAAATTATACATAATTAATGGAAAAACCAGAATCATGGAGACTGCGATTCTGACTGTAGTGTACTGATTTAGATTGACAGTTTATACTCTTAATTATTGGTGTCCGATAAAATATTGAGATATAAAAAATGAGCAAAAAGTGGCTTTTTCAAAAAAACACTTTGATTATTTTTGCATTCTTACATATTTTAACTACCTTTGCCCCAGCCTCTTACCAAATACAGGTTTTGAATGGCGATTATGCAAAATAAATTGAAACCTTGCTTGTGAGAGTAGTGGATTTTTTTCTGTTTTGAATGGCGATTATGCAAAATAAATTGAAACCTGACGGAGAAAAGTTGAAAAACCAATAGTGTCTTATGTGCAGGCGAAGCGGAAATAAATCGCTAGAAAATTTGGAACAAGCCATTATTATTTGTAACTTTGCACGAAAATCCAAAAAGCAAGAAATGAAAAAGATTGGTTTTGACAACGAGAAATACCTAAAGATACAGTCCGAGCATATCCGCGAGAGAATAGCCAAATTCAACGGCAAACTCTATCTGGAGTTAGGCGGAAAGTTGTTCGACGACCACCATGCCTCGCGTGTACTGCCAGGCTTCAAGCCCGACTCCAAACTGTGCATGTTCGCCCAACTACGTGACCAACTGGAAATAGTCATCGTGGTCTCTGCCGAGGACATCGAGAAGAACAAGGTACGTGCTGACCTTGGCATCACCTACGACGAGGATGTGCTACGCCTGCGTGACGAATTCCAGTGCCGCGATTTTATGGTAGGCTCTGTTGTCATCACCCATTATAACGGACAGCATGCCGCCGACCTGTTCCGTCATCGCCTGGAGCGTTTGGGTATCAAGAGTTATGTTCACTACCTGATAGACGGTTATCCCCATAGCGTGAAACTGATTGCCTCGGATGAGGGATTCGGCAAGAACGACTATGTGGAGACCTCCCGTGAGTTGGTCATTGTGACGGCACCAGGTCCTGGCTCTGGCAAGATGGCTGTGTGTCTCTCACAACTCTACAACGAGAATAAGCGTGGCATCCGTGCCGGCTATGCCAAGTTTGAGACCTTCCCCGTGTGGAACCTCCCACTGAAGCATCCTGTCAATATCGCCTATGAGGCAGCCACCGCCGACCTTAACGATGTGAATATGATTGACCCGTTCCATCTGGAGGCATACGGTAGTACCGCCATCAACTACAACCGTGACATTGAGATATTCCCTGTACTCAACGCCCTCTTTGAGGGTATCTACGGGGAGAACCCCTATAAGTCACCTACGGACATGGGTGTCAACATGGTGGGCTTCTGTATCAGTGATGACGAGGTATGCTGCAATGCCAGCCGTGACGAGATTATCCGTCGCTACTATGACGCTACCAACAAACTCGCTGATGGTGCTGATAACGAGAGTGAGGTCAACAAGATATTGATGCTCTTCAACCAGGCGAAGATCACCACGGCGTACCGCCGTGTCACCGTTGCCGCCGCCGCCAAGCAGGAACTGTCAGGTCTCACCGCTGCCGCCATCGAACTGCATGACGGAACACTGATTACCGCCAAGTCGTCTCCCCTACTCGGCTGTTGCGCCGCCCTCCTGCTCAATGCCACCAAACATCTTGCCGGCATCGACCATGAGGCGAAACTCATCCCACAAAGCATGATAGAGCCTATCCAGAAGACAAAGATAGAATACCTTGGCGGGAAGAATCCCCGTCTGCATACCGATGAGGTACTGGTAGCACTCAGTGTACTGTCGAAGGACGACGAGTTATGCCGACGTGCCTTGGAGCAGTTGCCTAACCTGCGTGACTGTCAGGTACACTCCACCGTCATGCTCTCAGAGGTAGACCGTAAGATCTTCAAGAAACTCGGTTGCGGACTCACCTGCGACCCCGTCAGGAAAAAATAAGCAAACAGATTAGTTTATCTTCAAACACAGCATCGTGAGGTCGTCGTTAGGATCGGCACCGTCACGATGCTTATTGACTTCATCCATCAGTCGCAGCACCACATTCTTGGCACTGTCCAAAGAGGAATCCTTCAGAATCTCAAGGATGCGCTCGTCACCAAATTGAGCCTGTTCATTATTCTCCGCCTCGTTAAGTCCGTCAGAGTAAATCAGGAAAGGCACACCCTTGATGTTCTCAATAGTCTCACCCACGAACTCCAAGCCAGGCCACAGACCTATCGGCGCATTTGACTCCACTTCCATAAACTTAGGGGGATAGCCAAAGACTGGAGGGTTATGTCCGGCATTACAATAATCCAGCCGTCCTGTCTTCAAGTCTATCAATCCCATGAACATGGTGACAAACATTCCCTGTTCATTATTCTCCGTCAAGGCGTTATTCATACGAGTGGCAATGGCGGCAGGTTTCATGTGCTCCGAGCCGAGTGTGCGGAACATACGGTTTGCCTGAGCCATAAACAGAGAGGCAGGAACACCCTTGCCCGACACATCACCCAGACAGAAATACAACTCATCACCTTGTATCATATAGCCATACAGGTCACCGCCAATCTCCTTGGCGGGAGTCATGGCGGCATACATATCAATACCCTTACGGTCTGGGAACACATTAGGCACCATCGACATCTGGATATCACGGGCAATACGTAACTCACTCTGGATACGCTCCTTGATCTGGGTGGTCTCCTCCAACTGGTCGTAGGCGGTCTTCAATTTAGCATGTGCCTCCTCCAGACGTCCATGGGCTGCAGCCAACTTATGGGCGGCATTCCGCTTATGAAGGGTATATATCATGAAGAATATGACAAGAAGGACAAGGGCGATACCCGTGCTCCATAGTCGCTGCTGCGTGAGTTTCATCTCTTTATGGGCAATCTCTGCTTCCTTGCCTTGTGTATCATAGATAGTGGCGAGTTCCGCCGTCGCATTGATCTTCTGTCCACTGATGGCTGAGTCGAGCATGAGGATGATACGCTGCCCTATCATCATGGTAGAGTCTGTACGCCCGATCTTCGCATTCGCCATGTATTTAGGCAACAGATAGAGTTGGATATTATCTAACGACAGGTCTGTGCCCCACTCGCTGAGCGCCTGGTCTAAGAAACTATAGTTGGCGACGGCTTCCTGATAACGTTTCGCCAGCATCAGATAGTCGTTACCATTGATACGGCCCGCTGGCGTCTTCGAATAAGCAGTCTCCTGGAATCGCTGATATGCCTCAGCAGCCCTCTCCGTGCTGTCCAGACTCTCCATAGCGACGGCACGCATCACCTCAATACGTCCCTGGTACTCATCGAAATATTCTGTACGGGCATCGGCACACTGGCGGTATTTATCCAACAGCATCTCCGTGCGGTCTATCCAGTAGATAGCATCGGCATAGCGTCGGGTATTAATATATGCCTGACTGGTATATACCGTTCCTAAAACAGCCTCCTGGAAGCCACGGCTGGTAGTATCTGTTGTCCATCGGTTGATATAATGTTGACGGGCTTCCTCGAAACTCTCCTTTGCCTCCTGGTCACGTCCGAGATTCAGTTGGCAGCATCCGATATTATTCAGCAGGATGGCATAGTCAATATCTGAGCCTATCTTCGTCTCGTCAATCTTCTTCACGGCGGGAACCGCCACTTTCAGTGAGCCCTCATAGTCGCCTCTCACCAACAGCAACTCCGAGAGCCGGCGGGCACATTTGTTATAGTTCTTCTGGTCTTGGCTGGTCTTCACCTCACACTCCAGTGCCTGCCTATAGTATTTCTCCGAGGCATTGAACTGTTTCTGGTGATAGGCGACCACGCCCCGCCAGCGGTTGACATCCATCTCGTTGATGTCACCCGTCCTCGCAAAACTATCCATCAGCACTTGCATACGGTCATAATCCATGACGGCGCCTGCCGCGAAGATTACACTGTCAGCATGCGCGGAACATATCTCCCTGTTCTTCACCTTCTGGCATGATGCCATTGCCAGAGAGAGACACAGGGTAAGAAATATCAATTGTATTGCTTTGTTCATTTGTTATATTTAGATATCATCTCCCAGTTTACAGCGCAAAGTTACAAATATTTTTCCTTTTTCCTTCGTTTTCCCTCGTTTTTTCGTAACTTTGCAGACATTATGAAGAAAATACTGACTATTGTGGCACTGGCAATGACACTCATGCCTACCACGAGCAAGGCACAAGAAGAAGTGAGAATAGGAAAGAGTAACATTAAACTGACCAGTCGCATGATGACCCCAGAGGCTCTGTGGGCGATGGGACGTATCGGCACCGTGGAGGCATCACCTGACGGGAAACAGGTGGTGTACCAGGTGGGATATTACAGTGTCAAGGCTAATAAAAGTCAACAGGTGATTTGCATGATGGATGCTGACGGCAAGCACAACAAGCAGTTGACAAAAGGCTCGAAGAGTGAGACTGACCCGACATGGCTGGATGCCAACACCATTGCTTATCTCTGTGGTGGTGATATCTGGTCCATGAAAGCTGACGGTTCTGAGCGCAAGCAGTTATCAAAGACGGATGGACAGGTCGAGGGTTTTAAGTTCTCTCCCGACCGTAAACATGTCATCATCATCAAGAGTATTCCCTTCCATGAGATCATCAAGGAGAATCCCGATGACCTGCCCAAGGCTACCGGTCGTCGTGTCACCGACTTGATGTATCGCCACTGGGACCATTATGTGGAGAGCATCCAGCACCCCTATCTGGCAAAATTAGAAATGAGTAATGAGAAATTAGAAATGATTTCCTCGGAGATGGTTGATATCCTGGAGGGCGAGCCCTACGAATGTCCCATGGAACCGTTTGGCGGTATTGAGCAACTTGCCTGGAGTCCTGACTCCAAGACCATCGCCTATACTTGTCGCAAGAAGACAGGACTGGAGTATTCCATCTCTACCGACTCCGATATCTATTTATATAATATAGGTACGCGTAAGACCACCAATCTCTGCAAGCCTGCCGACTATAAGGCTCCCGCCAACGATCCTACCCGTACATTGAAGATACAGGCGGTCAATGCCCCAGAGAACCTGAAGAACAATGTGGGCTATGACCAGAACCCGCAGTTCTCTCCTGACGGTAAGTTTATCGCCTGGCAGTCGATGGAGCGTGACGGTTACGAGGCTGACCTCAACCGTCTGTGTATCTATGAGATGGCGACAGGCATCAAGCGTTATGTCAACTGGAAGAGTGATGTGGAGGCGTTCTGCTGGGCATCACAGAAGGATAAGTTGGCGCAGATCTATTTCCTCAGTGTATGGCATGGCTGCAATAATATGTATGCCGTCAACTGGAAGGGTGAGGTGAAACAACTCACTGAGAGCTGGGGTGACTGGACCAGTCTGCAACTGGCGAATGACGGGAAGCACCTTATTGCCACCCGTCAGAGTCTTTCCGCACCCACCGATATTTACAGGGTAACACCTTTTGAGGTGGCTGATGAGCCTTTGGATGCCGCACCCGGCACCCACCATATCGTGGAGAGTTACATCGAGCAGATCTCTTTTGAGAACAAGCATATCCTCGACCAACTGACTTTCGGAAAAGTACAGCAGCGTTGGGTCAAGACGACCGACGGCAAGGAGGAACTGGTATGGATCGTACTGCCTGCCAATTATGAGGAAGGCAAGAAATACCCCACCCTGCTCTTCTGTGAAGGAGGACCACAGAGTCCTGTCTCCCAGTTCTGGAGCTATCGCTGGAACTTCCAGATGATGGCTGCTAACGGCTATGTCGTGGTGGCTCCCAACCGCCACGGACTGCCCGGCTTCGGACAGGAATGGAAAGAGGAGATCAGTGGTGACTGGTCGGGACAGTGTATGAGCGACTATCTCGCCGCTATCGATGATGCCGCCCAAAACCTGCCCTTCGTGGATAAAGACCGCCTTGGTGCTGTCGGAGCCTCCTTCGGTGGCTTCAGTGTCTACTATCTCGCAGGACATCATGACAAGCGTTTCAAGGCGTTCATCTCCCATGACGGAGCCTTCAACCTTGCCGCCATGTATTTGGAGACAGAGGAAAACTGGTTCTCCAACTGGGAGTATGACGAGGCTTACTGGCACCGTCCCCAGATGCCGAACGCCAAGAAGACGTACCATGACTCCCCACATAAATATGTCGAGAACTGGGACACGCCGATCCTCTGTATCCATGGTGAGAAAGACTATCGCATCAACTACACACAGGGTATGGCGGCTTTCAATGCGGCACGTATGAAAGGGATTCCTGCTGAGTTATTGATATTCCCTGACGAGAACCACTGGGTATTGAAACCACAGAACGGTATTCTGTGGCAGCGTACCTTCTTTAACTGGCTGGATCGATGGCTGAAAGACTAAAGTTCCTGTTTCTCTTCTTATCAGTTAGCATATCCTTATGGTCACAGGGACTGCCTACGGATGGTCCCCTGACCCTTCGTCCTATGCTCCAGCAACTGGGTGAGCGACTATTACAGGGAAAGACGGGAAGTATCGTTGCCATCAACCCTGCCAATGGGGAAATCTTGTGTATCGCCACCAATACCCCTAATGGTTATGATGTCCAGCAGGCAATCGGTAAGCCGCAGGCTCCCGGTTCTACTATCAAACCGGCACAGGCACTGACCCTGTTGTCGGAAGGTATTGTGACGACGGAGACAACGGTAGACTGCAACAAGGGATTCATCGACGGGAATATCCGCGTGGGGTGCCACCAACACCGCTCCCCTCTCAAGTTAAAGGACGCTATTGCCCAGAGTTGTAACTCATGGTTTCTCGTCACCTTCGCACAGATGATCAACGACAACTTCGTCTACGAGGACAAGAACGAGGCAATCACCACATGGCGCAGTTATATGCAGAGCATGGGACTGGGTGGTCCGATGCATATAGATATACAAGGAGAACAAGGTGGACTACTTGCCGGTGCCGACTACCTGAACCGCCGTTATAAGAACGGATGGGACGGTAAGACCATCTGGTGGGCTGGTATGGGACAGGGGGACATCACCCTCACTCCCCTGCAACTCTGCAACCTTGCCGTGACGATAGCCAACCGTGGGTGGTACTATATCCCCCATATCCATAAGGACACGAAGAACAAACGGTACCTGACCAAACGGCACACCAAGGTGGATGCCAGTGTCTATGCCCCTGTCATAGAGGGTATGCGCCTCGCCGTGGAGAAAGGGACGGCAACATGTCTGCGCACCACCTACCCCGTCTGTGGCAAGACAGGAACGGTGGAGAATCCCGGTGCCGACCACTCCGCCTTCATTGGTTTCGCTCCCATGAACGACCCGAAGATAGCCATCAGCGTCTATATCGAGCATGGTGGTTTTGGTGCGGATATGGCTGTCCCCATCGCAGGACTCATCATGGAGCAATACCTGAAAGGGAAACTCTCCCCCCAGTCGGAGGCGAAAGCCGCCAAACTGGCAAAGACTAAACTCTCGAAATAACGGAATCTCGAAATATCGAAATAACGAAATAAATAAAGAATTATGTCACAAGCAATTGAAAAGACTTTGAGAGACTCCGCCGCCATGCGGTGGACCGCGTTGCTGCTCTTGGCACTCGCCATGTTCTGCAGTTACATCTTCATGGACATCCTCTCGCCTATCAAGGACCTGATGCAGGAGACCCGCGGTTGGGACTCTACCGCCTTCGGTACCATGCAGGGCTCTGAGGTATTCCTCAACGTATTCGTGTTCTTCCTCATCTTCGCCGGTATCATCCTTGATAAGATGGGTGTGCGTTTCACCATGGTACTCTCCGCATCCGTCATGTTCATCGGTGCCTGCGTGAAATGGTACGCTGTCAGCGAGGGCTTCATGGGCAGTGGACTGGAGACATGGTTTAACAACAACCTCAACTACATCCCCATCTTCGACGAGTTAGGAGTATCCCCCTTCTATCAGGGTATGCCTGCCTCCGCCAAGTTTGCCGCCTGCGGTTTTATGATCTTCGGCTGTGGATGTGAGATGGCAGGTATTACGGTGAGTCGTGGTATCGTGAAGTGGTTTAAGGGTCGTGAGATGGCACTTGCCATGGGTTCTGAGATGGCACTGGCTCGCTTAGGTGTCGCCACCTGCATGATTTTCTCCCCTTTCTTCGCTAAGTTAGGTGGGGAGGTGAGTGTCAGCCGTAGTGTAGCCTTTGGTGTCGTACTGATGTGTATCGCCCTGATCATGACGATTGTCTATTTCTTCATGGATAAGAAACTCGATGCACAGACGGGTGAGGCAGAGGAGAAAGACGATCCCTTCAAGGTCAGTGACATCGGAAAAATCCTTAGCGACAGCGGTTTCTGGCTCGTTGCCTTACTCTGTGTGCTCTATTATTCAGCCATCTTCCCCTTCCAGAAGTATGCCGTGAACATGCTGCAGTGTAACCTGACCTTGACGGAGCCCTCATCTGATTCTTTCTGGGCAAGTCCTTCCGTGACTATCGTGCAGTATGTCATCATGCTCATCGTGGCTGCCGCAGGATTCGCCTCTAATTTCCAGAAGAAGGCGAACATGAAGTACACGCTGTTAGGTATCTCCATCCTTGCCTTGATCACCTATTGCTATATGGGCTTCATGCGTCAGACAGCAGAGAGCATCTTCGCGGTGTTCCCCCTGCTTGCCGTGCTCATCACCCCTATCTTGGGCAACTATCTCGACAATCACGGTAAGGCAGTATCTATGCTGATTTTAGGTTCTTTGCTGTTGATAGGCTGTCACCTGACCTTCGCCTTCATCCTGCCGATGTTCAAGGGCAGTGCCGTTGGAGGAGTCATCGTAGCCTATGCCACCATCCTGGTATTGGGAGCCTCCTTCTCCTTGGTACCTGCATCCCTGTGGCCCTCCGTTCCTAAGTTGGTTGACGCCAAGGTGATTGGTTCCGCCTATGCCCTCATCTTCTGGATTCAGAACATCGGTCTTTGGCTGTTCCCCTTGCTGATTGGTAAGGTATTGGATGCCACCAACCCCGAGGGAGCCAGTGCTACGGAGTTAGACTATACCGCGCCCCTTGTGATGCTCGCCTGCTTAGGTGTTGCCGCCCTTATCCTCGGTTTCATCCTGAAAGCCGTTGACAAGAAGAAGGGTATTGGTCTGGAAGAGCCGAATATCAAATAAGATTAGAACTGAAAGCGGACAACAAGGGGAAGATGATCGCTGAACCCTTGTTGGTAACGCATACCATTATAGGTACGGAGGGGCTTGAACCCTCCGTATTTTTTGTCTTCCTCTAAGAGGAATGGGGAGTCGTTGATATATACTTGCTCAATATGGTTGAGCAGCCAAGGACTGACAAAGACATGGTCGATGCTACCCCACTCACCCTGATAACGGTAGGTAGCCTTGGCACCATGCGTCCCTTTCGCCTCACGAGTGATGTTCCGCAGGCAATGAGCAGACAGGTATTGCAAGACAGGAGCCTCAGCGTCATCGTTGAAGTCACCCACCACGATGACCTTCGCATCAGGTGGTAACTGCTGGATGGTCTGCACCAACACGTCGGCAACCAATTGACGATTGGGGCGTGTTGCCTTCTCTCCCCCATAGCGGCTGGGAGCATGGACGACAAAGACATGCAGGGTATCACCTGTGATATACTCCCCTTCGACATAGAGGATGTCACGGGTGGGACGCATCCCCTCCAAGGGTTCGATAGACAGATAGTCATAACAAAAAAGACGGAACGTGAAAGGCTGATAGAGCAAGGCGACATCAATACCACGCACATCAGGCGACTCCGTCATCAGATACTGATAGCCCGCATGGCGCAGCAGCGACTTACGGGTGAGGTCGAAAAGCACTGAGTCATTCTCGACCTCCACCAAGGCGACCAGGTCAGGCACGCCCTCCTCCTGACAAGACAGGATCTCCTGTCCGATATTATTCACCTTACGCCAATAGCGTGAGGGAGTCCAATGACGCACTGAAGCAGGCAACCACTCGGTGTCCTGCTTCAGGGTATCGTGGCGACAATCAAAGAGATTCTCGCAATTCAGTTCTACGAGTGTCAGCGTCTGTGCTGACGAATAATTAGTAATGAGTAATGAGTAATTAGTAATGATGAATACCACGCAAGCCCTTCTAAGTGCTTTGCTCACTGGCAGTAATTTGCCAACAGAAGTAATCATAATTCCTAATTACTCATTACTAATTCCTAATTTCAGCAAACCTTCTCCAAGCGCTTCATCATGACAAACATGAAGACGGCGGCTATCAGACAGACGGCGAGGAACACACTCCAGCAGAGCCAGAGGGGAACGGCACCCCACAACAGACCACCGACTACCACGAGTTGGTTACCGATTGCCGTGGCAACAAACCAGCCACCCATCATCATTCCCTTGTACTTGGGAGGAGCCACCTTCGATACAAAAGAGATACCCATTGGGGATAACAGCAACTCCCCGAAGGTCAGGACAAGGTAGACGGTAATCAACAAGTTAGGTGTCACATCAGCCACATGGACGGCAACAGGATTGCCATCGGCACCCATCTCCGTCTGTGGCATGGGCAGACCAAGAGATCCGAAAGCCATCAGGGCATAGGCGATAGCGGCGACAATCATACCATAGGCTATCTTACGAGGAGCGGAAGGCTCCTTACCCTTTGCCGCCAACGCACCAAAGATTGCCATCGACACAGGGGTCAACGCCACCACATAGAAGGGGTTGAACTGCTGGAAGATAGGTGCTGACACCTTCACGATCGTCTCACTGTCATACTGCAAGCAGAGGAAGCAGACGGCAAGGGCGATAACGATAAGGGAGATGACACGACCTTTGCTGGTCTTCGACTGGAAGACAGAGAACAAACCATAGACGATGAAGATGACGGCGACGAGGTTCCATACGTCAAAACACATCGCCTGCAAGCCAGAGGCGGAGTTCGCCGTGAACTCGTCAGCGAAATAGGTCAGTGACAATCCGTTCTGATGGAAAGCCATCCAGAAGAAGATGACCACAGCAAAGACGAGACACAAAGCGATGATACGCTGCTTGGTCTCCTCCTTCGACAACTCCTCGACAGCGGTATCGGCAGCCTGCGCCGCCTTCTTCGTACCACCCTCCGTATGACGGAAGGTAGAGCGGAAGATATAATAGATGGCGATAGACAGGATCAGGGACGCACAGGCAACGGCAAACGAGAAGTGATAGGCGTCGTTACTGCTATAACCTAACGTGGTCTCCGCATACTCCTTGATCTTGATGGCGGCAGTAGGAGCGAACAACGCACCAATATTAATAGCCATGTAGAAGATAGAGAAACCAGCGTCACGCTTGTCCTTATATTGCGGATCATTATACAGGTCACCCACCATCACCTGCAGGTTACCCTTGAAGAGTCCTGTGCCGAAACCGATCAGCAACAGGGCTGCAAGCATCACCACAAGGGCGAAGGTGTCACCTCCCAAGGGGACACTCAGCAACAGGTAGCCAGCGAACATGATGATGATACCCGTGGTCACCATCTTGCCGAAGCCAAACTTGTCGGCAAGCATACCACCAAACAAAGGGAAGAAATACACAAACATGAGGAAAGCACTGTAAATAGTACCGGCAAGAGCGGGTGACAATCCATAGTTAGCCCTCAGAAACAACGCAAACACTGCGAGCATCGTGTAATAACCAAAGCGCTCTCCCGTATTGGCGAGAGCCAGCGCGAATAATCCTTTCGGTTGTCCTTCAAACATAGTATTATTTTATTTTATCGTTTTTAGTCTTCACAATATCAAAGAGATAGGTTGCCTTGATGACAATCTGTCCGAAGTTAGACTTTCCGAAATAGTCGCTCTTCGTGTTGCCATAGATATTTCCCAATCCATAATAGTAACGACCCTCCAGCATGAAATGTCCTACTTTAGGTACGGAGAACTCAATACCTGCACCACCTGCGATACCGTAGTCAAACTTCTTCTCGACAGGCATCGACTCCTGTGCCACGATATTTGAACTGCGTGTCTCTGTGGGTTGTTGTCCTGCGACAAGATTGGTACTCGTCGACTCGTTGAGGAAGATACCGAACTGCGGACCTATCTGGAAGAAGCCCTGCAGACCCTTACGCTCCCTGCCCCAGCCTAAACGTGCCAAGAGGGGAATCTGCAAATAGGTCATCTTCCGCTCATAATGCAGTGCCTCACTACTCCCTTCATAGTACAAGGGCTGGTTCTCAAGTCCCGAGATATCCTCCTTCCATCCCACCTGTGCGATGTTCACCTCTGCAACGATGGCACAGATGCTCTTGAAATACTTCTCACAGGTATAGCGGAAAGTGACACCTGCCGTCATCCCACCTAACATACCTTGTGGCACATCGGGGGTAAAGCCCACATTACTTAATATATAGCCTCCATTCACACCCACGGCGAAATCGGTGCGATACTCTCCCACTTGCGCCTTTGCCACGAGAGGTAATAGGATAAAGAGGTAAAACAGTAAGTGCTTCTTCATCATTAGAAATAGATCGCTTCTGTTTTACGCTCAGGCTTGTAATGCACGAAGACCATGCTGCGGTTCTTCAACCCGCCATTTCCGATACGCTCGAAATGGAGAGGGGTCTGTATGGGGGTATAACCTACCATTCCTGCCCCTCCTGTGAAGTTACTACCATACAGGTGTATTCCCTTCAACAGGAAATAGGCATGGTCAAACCCTGTGATGGCAAAGCGCGGCAGGGCGTTCATCATGTCCGTATGAAAGTTCCAACGATACTTCAGCATGATACGCTCTGTCTGGGGAGACTGCAGATTGGTATAGAACGGAGCGGGGATATAGGTATCGAACTTATAGAAGTTCTCCAACTGGTGACGGGTGTACAGCATCCAGTCGGTATAACCGAACACGCTGATGCGCAGTTCTGGATGGGAGAGGCGCAGCCCGTTGAGTTTCGCCATCGCACTGTTCAGTTCCTTGGAACGTCCCGTATTCAGTATCACCATATTCTGTTTGGTAGGACTGAACGACTTGAAGAACATCGCATCGCTGGAGTTCAGGTTAGTAATCTGATACTGAATACCCTTTCCCTCCAATTTACGGCGTAAGCCAAAAGTGAAGATACCCTTCTGACTGGTCGTGTCGTTACAGTCGATAAAGACAGGATGAGTATCACTGAAACGCTCCATAAAATGGTCGATAACGGACTCATTCTGCTCTGTCTGTGGCTGATAGACCTGCATCAGGTTACGGTTGACGAGTATCTCATGGCTGTTGATAGAGAAAGGGATGAACACCTTGATTTCATGTGCCGTGGCGAAATCAGCAAGCGGTTTCACCATCTTGGAGTACAACGGACCGACAATCACGTCACACGCCGCCGCCTTCGGGTCTTGCAGGAAGGTGTTGATATCGGAATCCTCCGCCACGTTCCACGCACGGATATCTGTGGAGATGCCATTGGCACGCAGACTGTCACACGCCATCAGGAAGCCACGGTAGTACTCTATCATACGCTTGCCGTCACCATTAATTTTATGTAAGGGAAGCATGATACCCACACGTATCTCACGGTTTCTCACATCGACTCCCTCTGCCTTTGCCGGGGGTGTAGGCTGTTGGGCACTGAGTGTAGGCACGTCATGACTGGGAGCCTGTGGATCGTTCTTCGACCACGGGATATTGATGACGGCACCCTTCTTCAACTCATAGCCTGGGGTATTCATCTCTGGGTTGACATCAATGAGTTCCTGAATGGTAATGCCATACATACGGGAGATGCCGAAGATGGTCTCCTTGCGCTTCACCTCATGCTGCTGCCGTATTCTCGACTGCTGGGCAAGAGCCGTCTCTGTCGTCAAAGCCACGAAGAGCAACAGTGCCGCATATCTGAATAATCGCCTCATATCTCACTTTTTAGTTATTCTGCTTGCAAAATTACGAAAAATCGACAAAAAAAGGAAAGATTTTCTTTGTTTTGTTCTCGCTAAATCGTAATTTTGCAGTATGAAAACAACTTTATATGCTTTTCTTTTGCTCTTTGCCCTTGTGGCTATGCCCTCTTTCGCTGTCATAGATGATGATGACGAGGACGAGGAGGAGACTGTGGACAGCACAGCGTTACAGGCAAGTAAGTTAGAGATGCCCAATGCGTTCTCTCCCAACGGAGACGGTGTCAATGATAAGTACCAGGCGAAATCCACCTATCAGAACATCACCGAGTTCAAGGCTATGATCTTCAACCGTTGGGGACAGTGTCTTTATACATGGACCGACTGGACAGATATTGATAAAGGATGGGACGGCACCTACAAGGGGAAGCCCGTGAAGGACGGTGTCTACTTCGTCCGTGTCCGTGCCAAAGGGGGTGACGGCAAGGAGTATGACATCAGAAAGGATGTCAATCTGTTGCGCAGGTTTAATGAGGTGACAGGCGCTACGAATGAGCAGTGAGCATAAGATTAACGTATGGGGAGCGAGGGTCCACAACCTGAAGAATATCGATGTGGAGATTCCCCGTCAGTCACTGACTGTCATTACCGGTCTCAGTGGCTCGGGTAAGTCATCCCTTGCCTTCGACACCATCTTCGCCGAGGGACAGCGACGCTATATCGAGACGTTCTCCGCCTATGCCCGTAATTTCCTCGGGGGCATGGAGCGCCCTGACGTGGATAAGATCACAGGACTGTCGCCCGTCATCAGCATTGAACAGAAGACAACGAATAAGAATCCACGCTCCACGGTAGGCACCACCACGGAGGTCTATGACTATATGCGACTGCTCTATGCCCGTGCAGGCAAGGCTTACAGTTATATGACAGGTGAGCCGATGGTGAAATACACGGAGGAGAAGGTCATTGACATGGTGACGCACGACTATGCCGGCAGGAAAATCCTCATCCTTGCCCCAGTGGTTAGAAGTCGTAAGGGACATTACCGTGAACTCTTCGAGAGCATGCGCCGCAAGGGCTATCTCCATGTCCGTGTGGACGGAGAGATACAGGAAATCACCCGTGGCATGAAAGTCGACCGCTATAAGAACCATGATATTGAGGTGGTCATTGACCGATTAGCCGTAAAGGCTATAGGAACTATAGGAACTATAGGGACTATAGGAACTATAGATGATCGCCTCAAGAAATCTGTCTCTCTCGCCATGAAACAGGGTGACGGTCTCCTGATGATTATGGACCATGAGACTGGCAGTGTGAAACATTTCTCCAAACGACTGATGTGCCCTACCACGGGTATCTCCTATAGCGACCCTGCCCCCAACACCTTCTCGTTCAACTCCCCACAGGGTGCCTGTCCTCGTTGCAAGGGCTTGGGCTATATCAATGAGATAGACTTGGCTAAGGTGATTCCCAACCGCAAACTGAGCATTCATGACGGTGCCGTCGTTCCCTTGGGGAAATACAAGAACCAGATGATCTTCTGGCAGATAGACGCTATCCTCAAGAGATATGAGTGTGACATCAAGACCCGTGTGGAGGACATCCCCGAGGAGGCATTGAACGAGATCCTGTACGGCTCGTTGGAGACCATCCGCATCGACAAGGAACTGGTACATACCTCCAGCGACTACTTCGTGAGTTTCGACGGTATCGTGAAATACCTTCGTAACGTCATGGAGAACGACGACAGTACCAGCGGACAGAAATGGGCTGACCAATTCCTTGCGGAGTGTGAGTGCCCGGAGTGTCATGGGCAACGCCTTCATCGGGAGGCTTTATCCTATCGTATCTGGGACAAGAACATCTCGGAACTCGCCAATATGGACCTGACGGAACTGCGGGAATGGTTAGACAAGGTGGAGCAGCACATGGACCACCAGCAACAGCAGATTGCCGCCGAGATACTGAAGGAGATACGTACCCGACTCGACTTCCTGTTGGAGGTAGGACTCGATTACCTTGCCCTTAACCGTCAATCGGCATCCCTCTCCGGTGGTGAGAGCCAGCGCATCCGTCTTGCCACACAGATCGGTTCGCAACTCGTCAACGTGCTTTATATCCTTGATGAGCCGAGTATCGGACTGCATCAGCGGGATAACGACCGACTGATCCGCTCCCTCAAGGAACTGCGTGACTTGGGCAATACAGTCATCGTGGTGGAGCACGACCGTGACATGATGCTCAATGCCGACTATATCGTGGACATCGGTCCTAAGGCTGGACGCAAAGGTGGTGAGGTGGTGTTCCAAGGCACCGTCGACGAGATGCAGAAAGCGAATACCATTACCGCACAATATCTGAGTGGTGAACGGAATATCGAGATACCGGCATCACGACGCACCGGCAACGGCAAGAGCCTGTGGCTGCGTGGCTGCCGAGGTAATAACCTGAAGAATGTCGATGTGGAGTTCCCGTTGGGCAAACTGATTCTCGTTACGGGAGTCAGCGGCTCGGGTAAGTCAACCCTCATCAATGAGACACTCTACCCCATCCTCTCCAAGCATTTCTATCGCTCCCTGCAGGCTCCTATGCCCTACGACAGTATCGAGGGTCTGGAATATATCGATAAGGTGGTGAATGTCGACCAGAGTCCTATCGGGCGCACCCCACGCTCTAACCCTGCCACCTATACGGGTGTCTTCTCGGATATCCGCTCCTTGTTCGTCAATCTGCCAGAGGCACAGATCCGTGGTTACAAACCCGGTCGTTTCTCGTTTAATGTGAAAGGCGGTCGTTGTGAGACCTGTGGTGGTAACGGTTACAAGACGATAGAGATGAATTTCCTACCTGACATACAGGTTCCTTGTGAGGAGTGTCATGGCAAACGTTATAACCGTGAGACCTTAGAGGTGCGCTTCAAGGGCAAGTCGATCGCCGATGTGTTGGATATGACCATCAACCAAGCGGTGGAGTTCTTCGAGAACGTCCCTGACATCCTCCGTAAGATCAAGACGATACAGGAGGTGGGATTAGGATATATCAAACTCGGACAACCCTCCACGACCCTCAGTGGCGGGGAGAGCCAGCGCGTGAAACTCGCCACTGAACTGTCGAAACGCGATACAGGAAAGACCCTTTATATCCTTGACGAGCCTACCACGGGCCTGCATTTCGAGGACATCCGCATCCTCATGGACGTGCTACAGAAACTCGTAGACCGTGGCAATACCGTCATTATCATCGAGCATAACCTCGATGTCATCAAACTTGCCGACTATATCATCGACATGGGTCCCGAGGGTGGACGTAACGGTGGCACCATCCTTTCCACTGGTACTCCCGAGGAAGTCGCCAAGAGCAAGAAGGGCTATACTCCCAAATTCCTCAAAGCAGAACTAAAGCGGTAACTGAGCGGTAGTTTCCTACCGACAAACGGGTGGTTTCCTACCGACAAACTACCCTTTTGTTAACGAGAAAAGGGAAGACATCGTAACCCAATACAAGGATTTATGAGATCTATTTCCACAGAGGCTCGTTTTCCCAATCTTTAACAAACCCCATTGCAGCAGAATCGACTAATGGGTATTTCGTCAAGAGGGCTTTGATGTCAATAGTAAAAGTGTTCTGTGGTTCGATGCCATTTAGCAGATAAACGATGCAACACAACTGCACATAGAGTTTATTGAAAGGGATTTTTGTATTAGTAAGCCAGGCTTGAGGCAAACTGGCAGGCACATCTGGGGTAACAGGATAATTGCGGTTCCAAATTCGTGCGTGATGAGCGCAATAGTTACGCAGGGATGCCATACATACCAGCCAACTTTCGAAAGCCTTGAATGTTGTGCAATCAAAATCCTGCGCTATGGTTTTCTTCGTCTTTGTAGCAGAACTGTTCGTGAAGATTTTGGTAAGTGTTCCAAGTGAGAGTAGTTCGAGAGTCTTCCATGCTGGCGGGTAGGCGGGTTTATTGTATTTCTTATAGTGCTGCTTGATGAACTCCTCTTTGCTCCGATGAATCTCACGGTCTATGGAACTCAGGTTCTCCAAGAACAGGTGTTCGTCCTTGCAAATTGACATCTTCAGGAACCAGAATGCGTTGTGGTTGAGCGAGAAGTGATGTATCATCTTGGTGCGGAGGGCAATTTCAATCTTTCCAATGGCACGGAAAACCAATTCACGTAGTTCGGCATCAAACTCATAGAGCGCTAACGCTTTCTCAAACGAGGCATCAGGCTTATACTGGTGTGTATTCTTATCTGCCTCCATTGGTCGCAGATATGCTGCCAGACGGAAATAACTGATCGTGTTGAGCGTCTTTTCTGCTGCTTGTTCGTCAGCGATGTTAAGACCACGCCCTTTTAGCATGGCTATCTGTGCAGGTATGTCGAGTGGTTGCTTGTTGTACTTCATATAACTACAAATAAAAAAGTTCCACCCTGGTACGCTGTTCTACGGGAAGCGTGGTGGACTCTGACGATGCAAATATACAAACTTTCTGCAAAAGAAGCAAACTTTTCTCTTTATTTTTAATGAATTTGAAGGAAAATGGGTGTTTTTTGTATTTTTAAGAGGGTGAATGTAGTTTGACACATAAAGAAAAGGGCACATCCGAAGATGCGCCCCTCATTATGAAGTAAATCTTGTTTATAGGCTATTGGTTATTATTTAACAATCACTTTCTTGTTGTTGATGATATACACACCCTTAGACAGACCCTCTACAGATGTAGCGTTCTTGCGAACCTGGTTACCCTTAAGGTCATAAACAGTAGCAGGCTTATCTGCAGAGATCTCGTTGATACCGTCAGAAGACTTATTGATTTTGAATTCAACATCAGCAATATCAGATTCTACACCCTCACCAGAAAACAAGATTTCAGAGATCTTTCCTGTCAATTCGCCCTCTGCCAAATTATCAGCAGCCTTCACAGCAAAAGTAACTAATGCGCCATCGTGTCCTCTGAATGTTTTATTAGAAACGGAAACAATAACAACGCCATAAGGGCCAGATCCATCCTTTTTTTCACTTTTATCACTGCTTGTAACAGTATGGTCACTCTTCTTTCGAGAAGTTAATTGAATATCAAAAACTTCTTCATCATCATCATTCAAGACTTTAGGGATTGTAACACCTTCCGGCAAAGTGATAACAAACTGCGCCTGTGCATACTCATTCGTATTCACCAATTCAATCTCAACAGTCTTCGTCTCACCAGCCGCCAAGTTGAAGTCTGATACTTTTACAGCCTCTTGAGCCTGCATGCCGCAAGCCATTGCAAGCAGCACACCAATAAACATTAACTTTTTCATTTTACTATACATTAAATTAATCATTTATTTTTGCAAAGATAGAGATTCTTTCCGATATTTGCAAATAAAAAGGGGAAAAAATGTAATTCCAACGTAAAAATAGGGACACATCCGAAGACGTGCCCCCAACTGAAAATCTAATTTAAATCGTCTACATCACTTAATTCACGAGAGGAATTTCCCAGGATGATATTAACCACCATCACGATATCCGTCACGTTAACCTTACCATCCTCATTCACGTCAGCGGCATCGAAGATGAACTTATCCGACTCACTGCCGAGAATATGGTTCACCATCTCCACGATATCCGTCACATTCACCTTCCCGTCCCCATTGGCATCACCCTTGAGTGTCTCTTTTGTGTTGACGGTACCTGTTGTATTGTCAAAAGCAATCTCCTTGCGGTCACTTGTCCTGGTAAACAGGATATCCTTCACTTCTACTGTCCCCTCCCCCTCGTACGTGGACTCAGAGACAATATCAATATAAAAGAGGTCACCGGAATTACCCGTAAAACTGGAGTTGTTCATAGAGTAGGCAGCAACCCTCAGTCCGCCGTCACTGACGACATTGGCAGAAATGGAATGATCCTCTTTCCTTGAAGACAGACTGACTGCGTAAGTCCCGTCCGCATTTTTGACAGGCGAGATGCCTTCAGGGAAATAGATGTCTGCCTGAAAAGCCGTATATTCCTCACTGTTCTGCAGTTCTACTGCCAGTTTCTGGACTGTCCCGGGGACGATCTTCAGTTTAGGGACTATAAGACCGTCTCCATCCGCACCCCATGAGGAGATGGGAGACAACTGGAAGGCGAAAAACAAGAGTGCAACTTGCAGACATCTCCAGAGCGGAGATGCTTGCAAGTTACGGATATTATCAATTCTCATCATCATCATACTTTATCATCATTTAACCATGACCTTCTTGCCGTTGACAATATAAACGCCCTTCTGCAGACCATTGAAGTTCGTCACGTTGGCGCGAACCTTCTGTCCACGGAGATTGTAGACATCAAAGGCCTCACCATCAGTCTGGATACCGTCAATACCGGTAACATCACCGAAGGTAACAGTAGCAGAAGTGTCAGGAGCCAGATACTCGCTGTTTCCGATATTTCTGACGAAACGGATGTCACGGATATCAACCATACAGTTGTCCGACATGTCCTCATCCGTCTCTACCGTCAGATTGATGATGCCATTCTCAAGGAGTTTGATGCTCTCGTTCTGTGGAGACATCACGACAACCCTCAATGCACCATTGTTGAGCATATTGGCAGAGACAACGTGATGACTGGTGATACCGTCAGCAAGACCAACCATGAGTCTGCCATTGTCGTTGCGAGCCACTGTCATACCCTCTGGCAGATAGACGTCACACTGGAAGGCGATGAAGTTGTCAGCATTCTCCACCTTGAGTTCTATCGTGTTCTGTCTTCCTGCGGTCATCCTCATATCATTCATGTAGAGTCTGCCCTGAGCATTCTCATTGCCATCGAGGGAGGCAGCCCTATTGACTGTCGTACGCTCCAGGACGATATCCACAGTACCTGTCACGTCGGCTATCGTTATCTGGTCGTCCTTATTGACATCACCAGCTTTCATATAGAAGCGCTCAGTCCGTTGCTGCAGCAGATAATCCACTGTGTTCACGGCATCTGTAATAGTGATATCGCCACTACCATTGCTGTCGCCAAGCGGATAGTCCTTCAAACTAAAGTGGATAGTATGGTCAGATGCCACAAAGTCTGCGAGGTTCGGACCAGAGATGTGGATGTTCTTGATGGTCACATTGAAGTTACCCACCTCAGGACCGGTAACGAACGGCAGTGTAAGCAGTACGCCGTCATTCTCATTGAAACTGATACCATCCTGTGAATAAACGATGACACGTACAACCTGATCGGAGATGCGTGCGGCAGAAACCCTGTGGTTGCTGGCTCGCTCACCCAGTGTAATGCCGAAGTCGCCATTGTAGTTGTCACTCATGGTGACACCCTCCGGCATGTATACGTCAAACTGTATATCACGAGCATCACTCTCGTTATGGAGTAAGAGACTCATAGGAACATTGTTGTCGATGAAGTTCTCCACATTGTCGTCCATCACAATCCAGTAGTTGTTGGAGATAACGATAATCTGGCTCTTCTCCACCAGACCGCCATCCTCTGTCGTGGCAGTAATCTCCGCGCGTCCGGCAGCCACGCCCGTCACAACACCCTTGCTGTCGACGGTAGCCACACTCTCGTTATTACTGCTCCACTTGATGTTCTTGTTAGTGGCATTATTCGGATAGACGGCATACTTCAGTTGACGAGGCTCACCCATCTTCACTGCCAGTTCCTGATCAAGCATGCGAAGTTCTTTGACGTGAATCTCGCCAGTCACCTTCACCTGTACCTCGAAGGAAGAGGCATCGGTAATGTTAGGTGTCTTGTAAGTTCCGTCCACCAACTCTGCGGTAACGTCCTTTCCGTTGTAAAGCACCTTTTCAATCTTCACGTTCTCGTCAGGCTTCATCTGGAAGATGGCGTTATCGTTCTCCTTCACATACAGGCTGGAGCCGTCTTTCACCTTGGCGCCACTCAACAGTCCTGCAGCAGGAGCACGGTTGAAGGCACGAGCGGCAACCTCATTGTCTCCACTCTTGAAGTAGAGGTTAGCACCCTCTCCAACGGTCACGTCGATATTCTTACGCATCTCCACGAAAGCACCCCACTGTGGAGCCGACATGTAGTCGTAGAAGGTACCTGTCGGGATAGAGAGCACACACTGGTCGGTTCGTACATAGCGGAACACATATTCACCAAGGTCAGCAGGCTGCAATGCCTCAACGGTGAGGTTCGTCAGTTGACGGCACTCGGCAAACGCATAGTCACGAATCCAGTTCATCGCCTTGGGCAGGTAAACCGTCTCAAGGCTGGTACAACCGCTAAAGGCATACGGCTCAATGGTACCGAGTTCCTCACATTCACTTAGGTTAACTGATGTCAGTGACGTACAGTTCTGGAAGGCAGCATAGTTGAGAACCCTCAACGTGTTGGGGAACTCAATGCCGTCAAGACTCGTACAGTTAGCGAACGCTGAGTCATCAATGCGGTCGCAGATAGGCGGTAACAGGACTGTTGTCAGAGAGGTACACCCATCGAAGGTGTGGAACGGAATCTCATCGAGGAAGTCGGGTGCCGACATGTCCACCGTCTCAATCTTCGAGCAGTTCTGGAAACTGGATCCGGCAGAGGAGCCATAGCCCTCCGTACCCATGAACATATAGAAGTCACGGTTGAACTTCACGGTACCATACAGACTGGTACAATTAGCGAAGCAACTCTCACCTAATGACTGGAAGTTGACGGGTAGTGTGATCTCCTGAGCCAGTGACGAGCATCCCTCGAAGGCAAAGCCCTGGATCACCTCTAAGTTCTCGTTCAGTACCACCTCTTCCAATGAGTTACATCCCTGGAAGGCAGCATAGCCGATGAACTTCAGACCTGTAGGCAGTGCCAGTGAGCCCCTCAGTGCGGAGCAGCCACGGAAAGCATACTGCTCGATACGCAACAGCGATGCAGGCAGTTTGACATTCATCAGCACCTTCTTGTCGAGGAAGGCATTCTCGGTAATGATACTTACATTTGCATCCGTCATATCCAAGTCGTAGAGCAATGGCATGTTAGAGCGTAAGATAGCGAAGTCCTGTGCGCCCAACGTACCACTCACCTTCAGGTGGGTGATGGTGGCAGGAACAAGACCTGTCTGCTCGTAGATGTCGATGGCAAGGTTGCCTGCGCTGGTCACATTGACCTCAGCATGTACTTCCTTGTCGAGGATGGTCTTGTCCATCCAGACGGGAGCGGACTTATAGGCATCATAGTATCCTTCCGGTACGAAAGCAGTCTCCCATGTCTCTGGCATGGAACTGCTATTCAGTGTAGGAGGTGTAGTAGCCTCACTCTTGATAATAGAGATCTGAGTACCGCTAAAGGCACTTTGACCTATGCTCTTAAATTGAGGGCCTAACTCCAGTATGCCTGCCAACTTATTATCACCGCAAAAAGCATAATTATTGATTGTCTCCACGGTCTTGGGAAGTTTGACACTCTCAAGAGAAGAGCAATAAGCGAAAGCCCAATCAGGAATGCTTTGTATTTGTGTCTTTGAGAGGTCAATGGCAGTCAGTTCCTTACAATTATAGAAAGCACTTGAGCCAATACTCTTCAGTTCCGTGAGTCCACTCAGATCTACCTTCTGGATTTTTGTATTACTGAAAGCTCTGTTTCCTATCACCTGCAGACTCTTGGGTAAGTTCACGGTAGTCAGGCTCTCGCAACCGTCAAAGGCATAATTGATGGAAGTCAGTCCCTCTGGCAACGTCACCTTCACCAAATTCTTACAATCCGAGAAAGTGCTTTCCAGCGACTTCAGGTTGGTGCAGTTAGAGAGGTCGATCTCTGTCAGGGAACTTTGACTGAACACACTGCCTAAACTTGTCAGGGTTTCTGGGAACTTGATGTTCTCCAGGTCCTTGACATAACCGAAGGCATTATCTACATAGGTCAACTTGGTATTACTCAAGTCGATGTTCTGCAAGGAAGTGGCTTGGAAGGAGTAGTAGTCCAACCTCTCAAGATTCGTCAATTCCGTGAAGTTAACCTCCTTCAGATTCGAGCATCCGGCAAAAGCCCAATCGTTAATGGAACGGATGGTCTTTGGAAGACGGATGCTGGTCAGCGTCGCCTTGCCAACAGATTTGCCACTATAATTTGACGTTGTGCAGAAAGCATTATAAGGAACAATTTCTGTCTTTGCCTCCCAGAGGTCTATGTCCGTCAGTTCCGGCATCTCTTCACGCATGGTTTTGAAATCCGCGTCAGAGATCTCACCCTTTACAGTCAGTTTCGTCACATTCTGTTTCTGGGTCTCTGTCAACACATTCGTAAGCGTTCCGGCGCTCTCCAACTCTACGGTCAATACCCCATTTACACGGAAGGTGACTTCGATAGTGGCATCCGCCTGCACGTCTTTCACGGTCAACAGCCCATTGGTGTCTAATTCATTAGTGACATCCTGACCGTTAAGTTTCACGACATCCACCACATAGTCCTGATCCGGTTTTATTTCGAATACGGCATCTTGTCCCTTAGACACTTGAACGGTCGTGGAAGAGAGCAAGGTGGTGTTCTTATACTCCACGGCACCGTTCTCTCCTGTGGTGACGGTATAGGTAACGGCATTACCACTGGCACCACCGGCACCGAAGGCGATTGCCAATGTAGAGTTCTTGGTGATGGCGGGTGTCACATAAGTCGTACCACCGTTCTGCACCGCACTCTCCTGTCCGTTGAAGGTGATGCTGCTTACCGCCTGTCCTGCTGTCGGCTCCAAAGTGAAACTCATCGTGGACAGACTGTCGACGACCATGGTCTGGTTGGTGGTGCACTCCAAAGAGCCGAGTTTCACCTTACCATTACCCGTGATTTGCAACTGTAAATTGAACTGGTTGATGGCGAAGGAGACATTCAGTTTTCCATTCAGTTGAACTGCATCCAGCGTGAACTGGTTGTCGGCAAACGGAATAGCCGTCCCGTCTAATGTCACTGCGTCAGCATGCCAACCCTCATTCGGCTGAATCTCGAAAGTGGCATTATCACCTGTCGGGAAGAAAACAGATGTACCCATCAGTGTCTGCCCAGCGGAACGAACCTTTCCTTGTTCTCCGATTGTCACCTGTAAACCATACTCCTTGATATCGGTGAATTTCGACCAATCGGCACTTTCCTCGTAAATGCCGGTAGAGCCAACCGGAACATAAAGCGCACAGTCTTCATTAAGATTCTTAAAGGCATCATTATCACTTACCTCTATGGGAGTGGCAGTACTTACATAAAGGCGCTCCAATGTTGAAGGCAGCACATTGTTTCCGTATATGTAAGACACTGCGGAAGGTATACGGAGTTCCGTCAGTTTAGAGTTGCTAAAGGCACTCCAACCCAAACTGTAAATTCCTTTCTCGGGCAACAGCAGGGAGGTACACTCACCGAAGGAGTCATATGTCAGATTTGGTTGTTCCGACGAAGTGCCCAATGTACACTGGCTCAGGTCGAAACTACGCACAGAACTTCTACTGAAGGCAGAGGACTCCCAATTGGCGAGAGTGGCTTTCAGTACCAATTCAGTCGGCAAGGAAGTACAATCCTTGAAAGCACTTGATCGAATGCTCTTAATCTCATTAGTGAACGGGAAATGAGCCAACTTCTGACAATTGTAAAAAGCAGAAGAACCGATCTCTTTGACGTTATCATAGCCCTCCACTGTGGTCAGTTGTGGGCAATAGGAAAATGCCTCATTGCCGATAGTGGTCACTGTCGATGGCAGATGAATCGTTGTGAGTTTCTGATGCTCCCACAAAGCCTGCTCCGGAATACTGGTCAGATCTGTCTCGCTGATGTCAAACTCCTCCAATATCGTCAGACTGTTTCTCACATAGTTCCAGTCTTTAGCGGTCATCTTTCCTGTCACCTTCAGGGCGCGGATTTCACGAGGATTCCTGCCCAAAGCGGTAATGATATCCTTCAGTTCACCACCATTAGGATTGTTAACTGTCAGCATGTTGGCTGTAAACCCAACGTTAAGGATGCCTAACATCGTTCCTGCAGGGATGGTGAAGGTGCCGTCAGCAGCAACACTCACGGCATTACCGTCAAGTGTTACAGACAGCAATTCATCGTCAGGATCCGATACCGCCTTCAGCGTGGTGGCACTACCTGTTGTTGTAAAGAACACATCACCGTTGGAATATGTCTGACTGTCTATCTGTACGGTACCATAACCCGTAATGACCACTTTAAAGCCCTGCTCCTGTATCTTGGTGAAATTGCTCCATCCATTAGCCTCGCTATAGGCATCGGCAGCCCCCATGGGGATATAGAGCGTACAGACATCGAAATCAAGACTGTTAAAGGCACTGTTACCAACCTGAATGGGAGTGGTAGTGCCTACATAAAGGCGCTCAAGTGTTGAAGGCAACACATTGTTTCCGTATATGTAAGACACTGCGGAAGGTATACGGAGTTCCTTCAGTTTAGAGTTGCTAAAGGCACTCCAACCCAAACTGTAATTTCCTTTCTCGGGCAACAGCAGGGAGGTACACTCACCGAAGGAGTTATATGACAGATTTGGTTGTTCCGACGAAGTGCCCAATGTACACTGGCTCAGGTCGAAACTACGCACAGAACTTCTACTGAAGGCGTAGGACTCCCAATTGGCGAGAGTGGCTTTCAGTACCAATTCAGTCGGCAAGGAAGTACAATCAGAGAAAGCATTTGACCGAATATTCTTAACGGCATTACTGAACGGGAAATGAGCCAACTTCTGACAATTGTAAAAAGCATTAGAACCGATCTCTTTGACGTTATCATAGCCCTCAACAGTAGTCAGTTGTGGACAATTGGAAAATGCCTCATTGCCGATAGTGGTCACTGTCGATGGCAGATGAATCGTTGTGAGTTTCTGATGCTCCCGCAAAGCCTGCTCTGGAATACTGGTCAGGTCTGTCTCACTGATGTCCAGTACTTCCAACATAGGCATGTTGTTACGTATGAATGCCCAGTCCTTAGTAGCCATTGTGCCTGTCACCTTCAAGGCAACCAGGGCACTGGGATCAATACCGGAAGCGATGACCTTGTCTTTCAGTTCACCACCATTAGCATTGTCAACAATGATAGGGTTAGATGTAAACGCCACATCCAATATACCAGAGGTTGTCCCTGCCGGTATGGTGAAGGTACCGTCAGCGGCAACACTTACTGCCGTACCGTCCAACTTCACGGAAAGCAGTTCATTCCCGGAAACCGGCACAGTCTTCATCGTGGTGGCACCCGCTGCTGAAGCGAAGAACACGTCACCATTGGAATACCCTTGACCGCCCTTCTGTACAGTACCGAAACCACTGAGATTCAACTGGAAGCCCGTCTCCTGCATCTTCTGATAGGCATTGCTCCATCCGTCAGCGACGGCATAGTTGCGCTTGGAGCCTTTCGGGATATAGACTATAAGTGCATCAGACAAATTATCAAAGGTACTATTATCACAGGCTATAGGTGTAGAAGACTCTACATACAGAGTCTTCAATGACTTTGGTAAACAACCACTATATAATTGTGTCACCGCTTTGGTCAACGTTATATTCTCCAAGCCTTTATAGACATACTGCTGTGTGGTCTCGTCCCATGTTTCACTAACATCGAAACATGACCATTCTAAACGTATATTACCCTGAACGGGGAATAAAACCTCCTTCAGATTATGCAACTGATGAAAAGAACTAGTGCCTATAGTCTCTAACTTGGTACAGGCGGTAAAATCCAGATGTGTCAGTGAGGTGTTATTCCAGAAAGCACTGGACTCCACATATTTCAAACTGGCAGGAAAAACAATCTTTCCACTGACCGCAGTCTGATTGCCAAAGGAAACAAACGCTAAGTTCTGGCAGTTACTGAAAGAATCGTAACCAAGACGAGTAATGCCTTGGGGCAGGCACACCCTTTTCAGATTCTCTCTGTTACTGAACGCATTACTTGGTATCTGCGTCACATCTGTTTCAGAGATATCCACACTCTCCAGATTCGTCATTTGGTTCTTGATGAGCAGGAAGTCGGCATCGCCCATCGTACCTGTCACCGTCAGGTTCTTTACTGTGGTGAAGTCTGTGATACCCTGTGCTTCCAAAGCATCCCACAGACCACCAGAGGAAGTAACCTGTACCGTCACTGTTTGTGCCATCGCTGTGATGACATAGACTGCTGACAAAATCATCAGCCACGCAGTAGATAGTAGTCGTTTTTTCATAATATGATTCATTTGATGTTATTTAATTATTTATTTTGCAAGATCACTTGTATGACTTCCACCACATCGGTGATGGTAATCCTTTTGTCCTGATTCATGTCAGCCTGCGACTCAACAAACTGGGAAGAGTCTATCTCCAACAAGGCATTGATGGTACAGACAACGTCGGAGACATTGACCTGTCCGTCATTGTTGGCATCACCGAGGATTCCCGTCAGACTGCCTATATGGAAGTCGGCTGTCGCCGATGAGGCACCGTTTTGACTGTCTTTGGTACTCAGAATCACCTGATTAGCAGTAATGACGGTTTGGTTATAGTCAACCTTATCGTCCACCTTATTATATATAAGAGTAGCCACCGGACCCTTGCCAGGGTTTATCGGTGCGTTATTCAGCGCATAGAGATACACACGGTAAGTGTCGTCCGACAGTTTTGTGATATCTACCTGATGACTTGAGGCACGTGCAGACATAGAAACCATCTCCTTAACAGGAGCCATGCCGGTAATCCAATGGATGTCGAACTGCATGGCGACTATGGGCAGTGTGTTCTCTAAGGAGATGGTCAGTGCATACTGATTCGTATTGCCGCTCACCGACTGACCGTTCAGCGTTATCTCATTGGTATAGTAGGTGTCGCCCTTTATCTCCACAGCCTGCATGGGATTCTGCGGGTCGTTGCTGTATATCTGCATGACACCTTCGAAAGTGCCGGGTCCTGAAGGACGATAGCATACCTCTATCTCAACCGCCTTGCCTGCCGCTATCGTGGGCAACTTGGAATCAGCAAGACTGAACTCCTCGTCGGAGAAGTCGATGCGTTGGATGGTCAGTGGTGACTCACCACCGTTACTTACCGTGAAACGCTTTTTGATAACCTCTTCGATAGGAACTCTCCCGAAGTCCAATGCCGTGGCACATGCTAACTTCGGGGCAGCGATACGGATATTGCCACCTTTCACATCAGAAGTCATATCTATACCACCAGCATTGCTCAGTATCACCTCCTCCGGCTGTAGCAGATAGTTGCCACCACTACCGTTCAACAGGAGTTTGAACGTAAACAACTCCCCGGCATTGCCCGACAAGACGGTGTTATTTGGAGAATGAATATAAAAGGACAGTTTGCCGTCTTTCTCCGTCGCTGACAACTGGTGGGAGCCTTTCGACGCCCTCGCGGAGAGGACAGCGCTTCCTTCCACATAGTTCAGTGCGTCAGGCAAGGTGAAGCAGCATTGTGCGGCTACTATCGCCTCCATATTCTGCATACTCACACTGACTGTCACCTGCTCTCCTGCCTGCCCGGAGGCATCAGCCACCGTCAGGGAGTTCACAGAGAAAGGCGTCGCAGTGACATGAATAACCTGATTGCCGTTCACCGCATTGGATGTCAAAGTGATATCCGTGGCGTCGGTTCCGCTTTCCTGAGGACTGTATTCTATCGTCACCGTCTGTTGCTGTCCTGCCTCAACGGTCATGGTTGTTGGACTTGCCTTGAACAAGGTTGAGGTGCTCTGGACATCAGTGACCGTCAGTGTCTCATTACCAGTATTGCTGACTACCAGCGTCTTGTTATGGGTACTGCGGATGGGTACACTGCCATAGTCCACCTCCGTAGCACCCAGTGCTATCTTCGGACCAAGGATGGTCACTTTACCTCCCGTCGTACTGACAGGCAAGGGATTGCCAGAGACATCACTCAGTACCACCTCTGGCTTGAGATCGTAACTGTCCGGCTCCTTATTCAACTTCAGACGGAAGGTTATAAAGGCATCAGTTCCCTCCTTGAAGGTTTTCAGTGACATATCGTAGACATAGATACTCAACAGGTTATCGTTGTCAGAGACAGTGATGTTGTGAGAGTCTGACACCCGTTGCTTATTCAGCACGGCAGAGCCGTTCACATAACTCACATACGGGGTATGGGGAATATTGATCTGCATGGCTGTGGCGGACTGCGCATTACCCAGCATCACACTCACTTCCACCTCATCCCCCGGATGACCTGATGCGGAGGTGAGTGACAAAGTGCTCTGAGCGGCTACAGGCACTGTCATCATCAATGACAGTGCCGTACACAGTATAACCACATATCGCCGCAAACGTAGCATAGGCATTTATTAATAAACTACTTTCTTTCCGTTAATGATATATATTCCCTTAGAGGGCTTCGTGACACGGCGACCGCTGAGGTCGTAGATCTCACTACTCTTATCTGTCATCTTACTCTCTACATTCACGATGCCCGTCACTGAACTATACTCGACATTCACGGGACGTCCCCATTTGTCGCTCAATACGACATCAACTAAGGAGGCATCACCGATATAGACGATAGGCTGTCTTCCTGCATGTATGACGTGCCCTGCCACGGAGAAGGACATCAACTGGTCTGTCAGTCCCTCGTTGTCCTTGTAGTTCACAAACTCTCTGTTCTCAAGAGCCTTCTGCGGTACGAAGCACACTTCCTCAGGAGCGTTCAGACTAAGTTGTACACCGCCTAACTCCACAGGAGTGTCAAGATACAGGATACCGTTCTCTACCGTTAACTTGGCAGTAGGTATGCTCTGAACCATCTCGCGGGAAGCGGAATAATCCAGAATGATATTGATGGTAGCCACCACGTCGAGGATGTTCAGTACACCGTCACCGTTGATGTCGGCAGCCTCGAAGATAAAGGGCTTGGGCTTCTGGTTGGTGAGATAGTCAATGATTGTCACCACGTCATTGACCGTCACATTCAGGTCGCCGTTGGCATCACCCTGAGAGGATGACAGCGGTGTGGCTGCCACATTCATGGACGGCTCAGAAGAGTCGAGCGTAGAACGCAGGGCACGGTAATAATAATAATAGGTGGTGCCTGGAGTGACATTGTAGTCGGTGAATGCCATATCTTCTATCACCTCATTGTCCTTGCTCTCAATGATTTCCTCGTTGACAAGGATGGTGTCGGAAGCAACACCGTCGTCATTGATGGTGTAACGGTACATGTTATAGCCCATCACATCCTCTACCTCCTCAGGATCAACAGACTCCCATGTCAGTTTGACGAGTCCCACGCCAGGCTCTGCCATGAAGCCTGTGCTCTTACTGCCTGCCGCACCGACAGGTACGTTGAAACGGCTGTTCTCGGTAGGGATGACGAAATGGTCTAAGTCCTGTGCGTCAGCCACATAGAAGCGGTTGATGCCGTCGAAGGCACTCTTCGCCGTAATGGTGACATAGGCGGTATATACTGTTCCGTCCTCATTCCATGAGGGTTCCTCGTTGATGAAGGTCTGTGTATAAGGAGGACGCACACCCATGGAGAGGTAAGGCTGTATGCTGGTGTCCATCGGGCGGTTGAAATACACGTCAACCTTATGGGTACCTACCCCAAGAGGTGGAATTTCGTCATACTCATCCTGTGCGTCTTTTCCGTTCACTACTATCTTCCATACGATGCCATGTGCCTCGCTGCTGGGTTGTTTCAGCATGTTAGTGATAACGACAGCGGCAAAGGTGGTGTACAGGTCATCGTCGTTGACCTCGTGGTAATAGTCAATCACAGTCTTACGGGCGATTTCCTCCTTGGCTGTTCCCAAATAGGAAGGATTATCATAGTAAGTCACTGTCGGGTTCAGTCCTGTTTCGGTGCAATGGATATTGGCATAGCATTTAAAGTAGTTGTTGTAGTTACCATAGACATTACAGCCGTTGACATCCGTCCACTGGGTATTGCTTGCCGGGATATAATCGGCAAGTGTAGTGGCAATATTTCCGATGATATTGGTGTTCTTGTGGGTGTTACCGTATTCATAGCCATGATCACCAGTACAATCCACAATATTACAACGAGTAGTGGTGGCACCCGCCATACCAGTGAGACCGATACCTCTTCCCATAACACAATCCTTGAAGAGACAGTCCGTGAATCTTCCGCCTGTAATCAGATTAGGCAACGAGGTGGAGAGCATCTTGAACTGGCAGAACTTAAACTCACAGTAGTTGTTAAAGGCGAGGGTTGGGATGTTGCCTTGACTCAGGTCGCCCTTGGTGATGATGATAGGCTCATCAGCGGTACCGATGGCTCTGATACGACCACGCTCGGCTACCTGGATGATAGCACCGTCGTGTAACTTCAGGGTGACACCAGGCTCGATGGTCAGCGTGATACCATTAGGAATGGCGATTGACTTGTTGACAATATAGTGCTTGCCTGCCTCTAAAGTCTTGTTGGACGCGAAGATTCCACCTAATTCCTCTCCGTTCTCGGCAGTGATGACAATATCCTGATGGATGGTCTCACCCGTACCATTCTCACAGTTACTGCTGAGTGTGAGTCGGATATGACGACCATCGACACAGTTCTCGTTAATCTTGAAACGGATAGGGTTGACACTCTTCTCCTTGCCATAACTGTTCAGGGTACGTCCGAAGTCAATATTGTTGTCTATCACCTCGATAATCTCCGGATCCTCGTTATCGCTGGTGGAAAGAGAGCACTTGATACCCACAGCCTCACCCCAGGAGTTCCGAAGGATCGGATATAACTCGATGATCTCACCGGCATCGAAGCGTCCGTCACCATCACCGCCCTCCACGTCACTCATCTCGTAACTGACAAACCATAGTGTTGGCTTGCGGTCAGCATCAGTGACGTTGTAGGCTGCCATGATGTCCATCACCTTAGAGTCAGCATTGGCTGTAGCGATGAGGTCACCAAAAAGCAGTTCCTTGCTGCTGTATTCCTTCATTTGCAAGAGGCGGGAGATGGCACCTGCCGCCAACGGGGTAGCCATAGAGGTTCCGTTCATCACCTTATAGCGCCCACCGGGATAGGTACTTATGATATTTGTTCCGGGAACTAACAACTCATAATTGTAGAGTTTCTCTTCATCGAAGATATTAAGGTCGGTATAGATAGGATTATCGTCATCGAGATTACTGAAACATGCGCGCCATGGGTTCGCTTTGTAGGGAGACTCGCCATAGCCGCAGGAACTATAGCATGTGCCGGAATAGTCCTTGCTCGCCTCAACACCCAGGACAAAGGTAAATGCACCAGGGTACATCGGCTTCGAGCAACAACTGTGTCCGGGATAGATACAGAGACCGTCATTACCTGCGGCGGCAACGATGACACTGTTATGGTAGCATTTGCCAAGAGCCAACTCCTCTGCCTTGGAATAGCCGTAACTACCAAGACTCATGGAGATAACATCGACATCATGGGTCAGACAGTATTCCAGACCTCGGATGATAGTGCCCACGTCACCGATACCGTCACTCTGGAGCACGGTGACTGCCATGATTTGCGCGTCGGGGTTGGCACCAACGACACCGATACCGTTGTTTGCCACGGCAGCGGCAATACCTGCACAATGGGTACCGTGTCCATTCCAGTCGCCTATACGCCCCGTCTGATTCACACAGTCCCATCCATGAAGGTCATCTACGTAACCGTTCAGGTCGTCATCAGCACCATCGGCACCATTGGCTTCCTTCTCGTTGGTCCATATATTATCCTTCAAGTCAGGATGGTCAAGGTCTACGCCCGTATCCAAGATGGCAATGACGGGACGACGACCCAAGACATTCTTATCATTAACAGCCCAGAATTCCGGCAACCTGACAACGCCAGGTCCCCATTGCTGAGAGTAATAAGGGTCGTTATAGGTGGCCGCCCTTGACGTGCCCACTGGCTGATAGGGCACCTGCTGAGGCAGTACACTGGGGGGGGTATTTGTTGATGCCCCTAAGGCATACACGATATAGTTGGGTTCGGCAAACTCCACCTCATCCAAATCCTTGAATGCCTGTGCTACCTCCTTAACAGACTTCTTCTGATCCATCTTGACAAGATAGAGGTTTGTAAGGTCGCGGTCTTCTATGACCTTACCATTGAGAGTGCGTGCTGTAGATGCTCCGCGTCTGTTGGCGACACCACCTTTTGGCATGAGTTGCTCCATCTCCTCTACGCCCAAATCATCAATCAATGACTGCACCCGATGGCGGTTAGCGGTAACCTTGCCGGACGCTCTGTTTTTTACTTTAACAGAACTGCCGTCCTTAAACTTGACTAACAACTGCCCTTGGCGATACGCATGATTCACTGTGTCGAGTTTGACGACATCGTAATCTTCCTTCGTCTGTGCGTTGGCAACAACACTAAGACTACAGAAAGCCAGAACTATCAATTTAAATATCTTCCTCATAAAGATTATGTTTTAATTCTAAGAACACTAAATTTTTGGCAAAGATAAATAAAATATTTTAAAACCCAATCAAAACAATGCGATTTTAACGTTTTAGTAGAAAAAAGGGGTCACCTGCATAACCACGTGGATTAACCAAAAATCTTGACCAGTCTGAAGATAAAGAATTTCTTGTCAATAACACCCCTTAGTTGAGCCCTAAAGTCTTTGATTTTTGCGTTGAGTGATTCCGCTGAAGCGTTGGTTGACCTATTCACAAAATAGTTGAGTATTTCGTCTTC